>MEHZ011514048.1_pt1 | contig 21831 bp, 19 predicted proteins | sample 897221 | NCBI WGS metagenome assembly MEHZ01 (sample SAMN05514161, study PRJNA337945) | marine metagenome | isolation source: marine surface water | place: Arctic Ocean | collected 2007-12-13
GATATGTGGATCGAATCAGGAACCGCACCCTGGCTGTATTCGTCAGGCTCACGGACGTCGAGCAGCACGGCGCCTTCCTGCACGAGTTGGCTGCCTCGGTCAGTGTCGACCTCGGTGATCTGCGCTTTCGCATGCTTCAACAGATCCCGAAACGATGCCATAGCTAAAACGCTACCCGTCTGAGCGCAGCATGACTGGCAGGACCTGGCTAATCGAGCCTGGCACGAGCACAGTGGCCAGGTCGTCGAAGCTGGTTGGTTCGGCGTTCACGATCACGATTTCAGCATCGAAGTTCTTCGCGATCGGCACCATATTGGCGACGGGGAATACGCCCAAGCTGGTGCCGATACATACCAGCAGGTCACATTCTTGGGCAGCAACTTGGGACCGCTCGAGTGCGTCGACTTCGAGCGACTGGCCAAACGAGATAGTTGCCGACTTCAAGATGCCGCCGCAGGTCTTACATGGCGGGTCATCTTCACCCGCAAGAACTCGGTCGAGTGCCTTTTGCATCGGAGCACCATCGCCGCAGTCCAAACATTTGACGCGTCGAGTCGTGCCGTGGACCTCGACGACGAGGCTGGGATCTGAGCCGGCGGCTTGGTGTAGACCGTCAACATTTTGGGTTACCAAGGTGTGGAGTTTCGAGCGCCGCTCGAGAGCAAGCAGCGAGCGATGGCCGTCATTGGGGTCCACCTCAGCCCAAATCTGGCGCTTCGCTAGGCGCTGCCAGTTGGCCTTGCGATGTTCAGGATCGTTGAGATAGGTGTCGATGTGCGACTTCTTTTCGGCCTCGGGGTTCTTTGTCCACACCCCTTGGGGCCCGCGGAAGTCGGGGATGCCCGAGTCCGTCGATATCCCTGCGCCGGTCAGAACCGCAACCGAGGATGCGGCGTCGACCAGCGCCCGCGCAGCCAACGCTGCGTCATTCACGCTCTGTTCCACCCCCAGACCTTATGGGACCGACGACAACACATTCGCACCCGGTGCACACATTTGGGTATTGACAATGAATGAAAATACATGAAAGATACATACACGGCTTCCCGCCTCGCACCTAGCAACTACGAGCTCTACGAAACGGAACCGCCGCATGTCGCTCACCAATACATCCCCACCATCTGAAACCTCACCATCTGAAACCCTGACGGCACAAGCGGCCCACGACATAGCTGGACTCCAACGTGATGCCGATTTACCGGATCGCTTTGGAGTGATGCCCTGGCTCGACCCCGAGCAAGACGACAACGGTCATGATCCGCGATCGGCCTATGTCGAGACGTTCTGGCTACCTGTCGTGGGCCCAAGCACAACCCTGCTGCTGCGACGGTTGGCCGACGAGTTTGATGCCGAGCCAGAAGGGTTCGAGATAGAAGCATCCGTTCTCAGCCGAGAGATTGGCCTTGGCGCCCGCATAGACCGTCGTGGAGCTTTTGCCCGCACGCTCGAACGTTGCACCAAATTCCACCTGCTGCAGCAGCAGGGCGATCTGCTCTACGTGCGCCAACGGATACCACCACTGAGCTATCGTCAGCTCAAGCGGCTTGGCCCTCGGCTCCAGGCGCTCCATCACAGTTGGACAATCGATCGAGCCGACGACGGGGCACAACGCCGAACCGAGATGGTGCGAGCCACACATCTCGCCCGCACCTTGCTCGCGCTTGGTGAAGCCACGCACGAGGCTGAACGGCAACTGCACCAATGGCACTTCCACCCCAGCATCGCGTGGCACGCGGTGCAGTGGGCACTGACCGACCCTGACCAACTGCCCTAGCCGGCCACAAGATCTGCCTGCGTCGACGACCGAGGATCGGGAAGCCCAACGTCGCCGACGCAGGCACCTTCTGCTTTTTAAGAAATAGCTTCGGTGTTACACCTGGGGCTTGGTGAAGTTCGTAATCAGCGAGATCAGGGTGCGCACGCCATACCCCGTGCCGCCCTTGGGGCCGGTCTCCTGCACTGAGTCGGCGAAGGCCGGCCCGGCAATATCTAGGTGCGCCCAGGCAATGCCCTCGGCTACGAACTCTTGCAAGAACAGGGCCGCTGTAATCGCTCCGCCGTAGGCGCCACCAATGTTCTTCATGTCGGCGATCGGCGAGTCGAGCAGCTTGAGATAGCGGGCTGGAAGCGGCATACGCCAGGTCAGCTCGCCTGCATCGGCGGCGGCAGCTTCGACCTGACCGGCGAAGTCGTCGCTGTTCGACATGAGCGCTGAGTAGTCCTTGCCCAGGCTGACCATGGCTGCGCCCGTCAGGGTTGCCAGGTCGATAACTGCATCGGGCTTGGCCTCGCTCGCCAACGAAAGACCATCGGCCAGGATCAGGCGACCCTCGGCATCGGTGTTCAGAATTTCGACCGTCTTGCCGTTGCGAATCGTGAGCACGTCACCCAGGCGGGTTGCGTCACCGCCCAGCATGTTGTCGGTCATGGGGACCCATGCCTTGACATTCACCGATGGCTTTAGCGACGGCAGAGCCGACATTGCACCCAGGACTGCAGCGCCACCACCCATGTCGCACTTCATGGTGGACATACCAACCGACGATTTAATCGAAAGGCCACCGGCATCGAATGTGATGCCTTTACCAACAAGGGCAATGGTTGGGGCGCCGGGCACGCCGCACTTGTAATTCATCTCGACCAACCGAGGCGGCAGATCGCTGCCTCGGTTGACGCCCAGCAGACCGCCGAGCTTTGCCTTCTTGATCTCGGCCAGGCCGAGCACCTTGATGGTCAGCCCAGGTTGGCGAGCGATGCGTTTAGCCTCATTGGCGAAGCGCTCGGGGGTCAACGTTCCGCCAGGTTCATTGACGAAGTCGCGAGCCTGATTGACTGCGTCGGCAATTGCCAGTCCTTTGGCAACGGCAGCTTCGGCCTTCTTGCTCGTCGTGCCGATCAGCGACACTGTCTTAAGCGTGGGCTTGACAGGCTCGCTCTTGAACTCGGTGTAGTCGTACGAGCCCAGCGCGATACCTTCGGCCAAGGTCTCCATGTCAGTGACACCAGTGACTGCCAGCGATACGGCCTTGCAGCGCTTGCTCGCTCGGGCAAACACAGCGCCGATTCGGCGCCAAGCGTCGGCGTCAACGTCGTCACCGCTACCCATGCCGACCAGACAACGAACCGAATCATGCACGGTCACCATGGCGCTCTCGCCGAGCTTGCCAGCGAACCCTTGGGCCGTTATCTGCTTCCATGGCAGCGCACCGTCTTCGGTCTTAACCTGTTCGGTCGTAAGCGGAAGTCCGTGGACCTCGGCGGCGGCCGGGACTTTGCGAGCGAGTTTGATGGCTGGCGCTGATGACATAGTGAGACGCTAGCGCTTCAGGTCTCTGGCACGTGGACCCGAACCAGCGAAGCCATGGCTCTGGGCGCAGCTACTACGTGGCCCTTGGGGCCCATGGCAAGAGTCCAGGGCTGTTCGGCCACACTTGGCTTATGGTGCTGCAACTGACTGCCGACGAGATGGCGCACCAACGAGGTCGTGCGCCATCGCCTCGACTTCGATCGAGCTGGTGATCCCGAGCTGCTCAAGCAGTGTCTCGAACTCGCGCTGCAAGCGCCGACCGGTTCGCTTCGACAGGATTGGCATTTCGTCGTGAGTTCCGATGCTGACCAGTGCCGCTCCTTCGGCGAGGTCTACAAAGAAGCCTGAGCGAACGCCGGTTAGGGTCTTCAACAGATCGGAACACCAAATTGTGACGCCGTCGGCCTCGCTGCAATCGGGTTCGCGAATATTTGGAACAGGTTCCACCGCCGAACCGAAGAGAGTCCCCCATGTCGTGGATCGTCGAACAGTCCATCTCCGGACTCCAAGAGCTGATGTCATCGGGCCAACGCACCGCGGCCCAAATCACCGACGCATACCTCGATCGTATTGCCGCCGTCGATCCGGCTCTTCGATCGGTAGTAGAAGTCAACCCTGACGCTAGATCACGAGCAAGCTTGCTCGACGACGAGCGCAGCGCCGGCACGGCGCGGGGTCCGCTTCACGGCATCCCGATCCTATTAAAAGAGAACATCGACACCGCTGACAGCATGCTGACCAGCGCTGGCTCACTGGCCATGGTGACATCAATGCCCCTCGAAGATTCGACCACGGCGGCTCGACTACGGGCAGCTGGCGCTGTGATTCTCGGCAAGACTGCCATGAGCGAGTGGGCGTTCTTCCGTTCGACCTCCGGAACCAGCGGCTGGAGCGGCCGCAATGGCCAGGTGCGAAATCCATACGATCCGGCACGGTCGCCAGGGGGCTCAAGTTCGGGCTCGGGCGTGGCAGCATCAGCAAACCTAGCCGCCGCCACTATCGGCACCGAGACAGACGGCTCGATCATGTCGCCGGCCACAGCGAACGGGGTCGTCGGGTTGAAGCCCACAGTTGGACTCACCAGCCGCGCCGGCGTTATCCCCATCTCACAATCGCAGGACACCATCGGGCCGCTGGCCCGATCGGTCGCTGACGCTGCTGCGGTACTCACGGTTCTGGCTGGGTACGACGAACGCGACCCAGCCACGACTGAGGCTGTAGCCCACGACTATGTCGCATACGTCGATGCCGACGGCCTGCGCGGTGCCCGCATCGGTGTAGCCACAGGCCTATTTGGATTTTCGCGCCACGCCGACCGGGTGGCCAACGAGGCGGTCGAGCTCATGCGCGACGCCGGCGCCATCATGATTGACGTTCCCGGGCTTAGCGTCGAGCGCGAGCTCATCGACGCAGGACGAGAAATCAAGCTCCACGAGTTCAAGGCAGGCCTGAACAGCTACTTGCTTGCAAGAACCGAGGGCTCCCCGCGCACGCTTGCGGACCTGATCTGGTTCAACGAGAAGCACGCTGACACAGAGCTGCAGCATTTCGGTCAGGAGTTACTTGCGATGGCTGAGGCCAGCGGACCGCTGACCACCCAGGTGTACCTCGACGCAGTCGCAACCGTGGATCGGTTGGCTCGTGTCGAAGGCCTCGACAGGTTTCTGACTGACCACAACCTGGATGCGATCGCGGCTCCTACGGGAGCCCCGGCGACACCTATCGACCTCATCAACGGCGATGCTCGCATGGGCGGCACAGCAACGCTGGCAGCAACAGCTGGGTATCCACTCATCTCGGTGCCTGCTTCGTCGGTGGCCGGTATGCCGGTCGGCGTCACGTTCATGGGCCGCGCATGGAGTGAGCCCACGCTCATCAAGCTGGCATCTGGGTTCGAATCGCAGCGCGGGCAACGACCAAAACCGACTCTCTCACCTGTCAGCGGCGGGTAGGCCTTCGCAGCTGGAGCGCTGGCCGCTATGGCCCGGTCACCCTCGGCCTGGCGGCACCGGCTTCATCGTGGCGGTTGAGGCGAACAGGTCGCTGTGTTCGTCGACTCGGTCCAGAACGTCGCCAGCTTCAGAACTCAGCGGTGTCCCGCCGGCGCCGGCATCAACTTCGTCCCAAGTAACAGGGGTAAGTGCAGCCGTTGCTGCGGTTGAACTTCGCAGAAGCCGTATGGCTGGGAATCAGCGATGCAACAGGATGCGCGCCACGACGTCCTGCCCAAACGCCGTCAGAATCGCCAGGTACATAAGGCCGGTAGCTGCCATGACAGCGGCGTATTGGCGCTCCTTTAACGCGGCCCGAGTCACGAAGATCAGCACGATGGTCGCAATGGTGCTTGCGGCCCAAAACCAGCCCAGCATCCCGCCATAGCCGTCGTCGATCGAACCGTTCAGCACCGACCACATGCCGGTTGGCAACATGAAGACAAGTGCGTGTGGCAACCATGCATACGTGGTGTAACGAACAAGTTCGTGGATCGGGGCTCGGGCCAAACCTGGCTGAACAAGGTACCAGTGACCCAACAGCATGGCATCGCTGATCGCCCCCAGAAACACCGCTCCGGTCAGTATCCGAAGGATCGACAACCAGGCTGGCCCCTCGGCATGGATAGCCCCAAGCACGATGGCGATCGTTCCCAGTGCCGGTGCAAGCAGGTCTAACCATGGCCGAAATTCGGGGGCGTCAGCGTCGAAGCGCTGCTCGTCCTTGTCGATACCAGTCATGTCGGCCACACGTTGGCTGCGGCGCTCGATCACCTGGCGCTGTCCTGCGACACCGGCGCCCCGCCGGAACCAGGACTCGGCGAGTGCCACCAATGACCCTGCAATGGACGCGATGCCAAAGATCTCGCGAGGCCAGTGCACGCCAGAACTGATTCCGGTTACCACCGCCAACCCAGCAATACCGATGTAGGTAATACGCATGGTCCAGCCGTAGCCGATACCGACTTCGCGCCGGCGGGTGGTCACCCACAGAAAGAAGAAGCCGCCGGTCGCCCACATGAGCAGCACCGTGGCACCATGCACTTCAACCATGCACTTCAACCATGCACTTCAACCATGTGCTATCGCGATCACGCCGTGATGGTACCGACCGTTAGAGAAGCCTCGACGCGACATGGAGCCCTCTGTCGCAAAGCCCAGCACGAAACTCCCGGTGATAGGTGTCGGTAACTCGATCGTCACGACGGTCTCATCACTCGTTGTATCGTCGCCCGAGACACTGGCGCACCCAGATAATCAGATGTACTCCCTGCAAGATGCCTTGCCAACAAGCGATACGTTCAGAGAGTGCAGACACCGGCGACGGTCTTTCTTGATACCCAAGGGATTGACTATCAGTCCTATCCCTACAATCACGACCCTGGGGCCGAGTCGTTTGGGCTCGAAGCTGCCGACAAGCTCGAACTTGATCCCGATGTTGTCTTCAAGACCCTCATGGCCCGACTCGATGATGACCGTGGCGAACTCGTGGTGGCCATCGTGCCTGTCACCCATCAGCTCGACCTAAAGGCCCTAGCTCGAGCAGCTGGGGCCAAGCGATCCAGCATGGCTGTTGTTGCACACGCCGAGCGTTCCAGCGGCTACGTGGCCGGCGGCATCAGTCCGTTCGGTCAGAAGCGAGCGCTTCGCACCTTCATCGACGACTCCGCCGAAATCTGCGAAACCATCTATGTCAGCGGCGGACAACGAGGGCTAGATATTGGCCTCTCCCCCGGCGACCTCATCGACGCTCTCGACGCGGTTGTCGCACCCCTGGCATCTACCTAAGACGAACGCGGCTAGAAGTCCGATGGTGGTGCCGCTTCGACGACTGCGCACGGTTGCTGTTGGGCCAGAACGACACGGGGTTGAGGCGGCGGTGGCGCAGGAGATGTGGCTGACGAAGCCGTTGGGTTACCGCCAGGCTCAAACCATGTGTGGTGTCGAAGCTGGCGACCAGGTTTGGCGTAGAACTCGCCTTGTCGATAGAGAACTGCCTGAACAGGTCCTGCGCATCAGCCACGCCAGAGTCATAGCTCGTCCTGCGGGATCCTAGGCCGACAAAAAGCCGACACAGCGTCAGGCCGTGTCAGTCGCGATCTGGTGGCAGCAGATAGGTGGGAGCGCCACGCTCCAGTCATATTGCAGTGCCTCCGTTTAGGTGGCTGCAGCCTCGGCTTGTCGAGCGTGATAGCTGCTCCGCGTTAGTGGCGACGATTCAACATGGTCGATGCCCATAGCCTCGCCGATGCGCTTCAGCTCCGCGAATTGGTCTGGTGTCCACCATCTGTGGATGGGCAGATGATTGGTTGTGGGGCGAAGATACTGACCGATGGTCACGATATTCACGCCAATACCGGCCAAGTCGGCCAGCGTTCCGACAACTTCGTCGAATGTCTCGCCCATACCGACAATGATCGAGGACTTTGTCGTAAGCCCAGCCGCCGACGCTTGGGCCAGCACGGACAAGGACCGCGCATAGCCCGCTGAAGGGCGGACCGCCCGCTGCAACCTGGCGACAGACTCGATGTTGTGATTGAGGACTTCGGGACGGGTCGCAAAGATCTCGTCGAGCGATGACTGATGGCCCTTGCAATCGCTGATCAGTAGCTCGACCTTGCAATGCGGAACACGATCGCGAATCGCAGCGACCGTGTGGGTGAAACCGCTCGCACCATCATCGGGCAGGTCGTCGCGGGCGACGGTCGTGATTACGGCGTATTCGAGCCCTAGCTTTTCAACAGCCTCGGCCACTCGGCGCGGTTCGTCGGTGTCGAGTGGTTCTGGCTTTTGCGTATCGACCAAACAAAAGCCACAGGCGCGAGTGCAGCGCTCGCCGTTAATCATGAAGGTCGCCGTGCCATCGTTCCAGCATTCGAAGATATTCGGACAACCGGCTTCTTCGCACACAGTGACAAGTTCCAGTTCACGCATGATGGACTTGAGCCGTATGTACTCAGGGCCCATATTCGCCTTCACCCGCATCCATTCGGGCTTCGGAGCTGTCACATCCAGGCTCTCGTCGACGCCGGCGTCGGCTAGGCGCCCGAGCAATCGCACCGGTGTACCCGCCAGTTTCAGCGCCGGTGATTGTTCGAGACGTGGGGTATCGCCTGGTCCTTCGCCGCGGGAGAACGCGCTGAGGTCCTCGGGCACATGACGCCACACAACGTCGGCCCGGTCGATTACGCCGGTTTCCCATCGACCCCCGGCCCGAGCGGCGACGGCATCAACAACGTCGCGCATGGTGGCGGTGATCCCTTCGGCTCGCAGCGAGGTAACCGCCTTGTCGGTGATGCCACATGGCACCAGTCGGTCGAACCAGTCCTGATCGATATCTACGTTTAGGGCAAAGCCGTGCAGCGAACGGTTGCGCTTGATGCGTACGCCAATGGCGGCGATCTTGCGAGCATTGGGCTCATCCGCATCGAGCCACACGCCGGTGTAGCCCGGGTACCGGCTTGCGCCTGGCAACCCAAGGTCGGCCAGGACATCGATCAACAGATCCTCAATAGCGGCGACGAACTTGGCCGTGTCGGCCAGCCCACTTCGGCCTGGCACAGTCAGTATTGGATATCCCACGAGCTGACCCGGAGCATGGACGGTGACATCACCACCGCGGTCGACGTAGCGCACGATTGCGCCAACATCGTCGGGCGTGACCAGGATGTTCGCCGCGTCGGCGCTTCGACCAAGTGTGAACACGGGTGGATGTTCGAGCAGCAGTAGATGGTTGCGGTCCCCGCGCTGCAACTGCTGTTGCAACGCGTACGCCTCGTCGTAGCCGACTCGCCCGAGCCAACGCACATGCAACGGCTCGTTAGCTGCCCCGCCATTTGTGTTCGCCTGGGTCACGTGATCGGCCACTACTGTAGTTCTGCTTCCCAGTCCTTGGTTTCGATGATGGCGCGAAGCCGATTCAGAAATGCAGCGGCATAAGCCCCGTCAAAGGCACGATGGTCCCAGGCCAGGGCCAGCACACCAACCGAGTGAATACCCACGGTCTCGTTACCGAACTCATCTTTAACGACGACTGGCTTGCGGCTGATGCCATCGGTAGACAGGATCGCCACCTGCGGCTGGTTGATGATTGGGAACTGCATCATCGTGCCGTACTGGCCAGGGTTGGTAATAGTGAACGTTCCGCCGGTGATCTCGTCGGCGGTGAGCTTCTTAGCTCGCGCTCGGGTGGCGAGATCAACGACGTTACGAGCGATTGCCCGGATGCGCATGCCGTCAGCATTGCGGATGACTGGCGCCAACAGCCCCTCGAAGTTCAGGTCCACAGCGATCGCCAGGTTGACGGCGCCGTGCACGATCAGTTCGCCATCGCCCATCGACGCATTCATATGAGGGAAGTCGACCAACGCATCGACCAGCGCCCGGCTGATGAACGGCAGATAGGTCAGGCTGAAACCCTCGTGTGACTTGAACTCAGCCTTATTCGCCTGGCGTACCCGCTCGACGTTCTCGAAGTCGACCTCGATGGCCGTGAGCACGTGAGGTGAAACCTTCTTGGAATGCACCATGTAGTCAGCGGTGGTCTTACGGATGCGGTTGAGCGGCACGATCGTGTCGCGTGCATGTACCGGCAACGGAGCCACGACCGCCTCGAGCTGTTCTGATGGCGCAGATGCCGCTACCACTGGGGCTGGATGCGCTGGTGCAGCCACGGGTGCAGCCACGGGTGCAGCCACGGGTGCAGCCTCTGCGACTGCGCCGCCGCTGGACATTGCGGCCTCGACATCTGATCGAGTAATACGCCCGCCGACGCCGGTACCGGTGAGAGCACTGACGTCGAGATTATTTTCTGCAATCAATCGACGCACTACCGGAGACAGCAGTACGCCAGCGGTAGCTGGCGCCGCAACAGGAGCTGGAGCTGGAGCAGGTGTGGCTGCAGGAGCGGCAGCGGCTACCGGAGCCGCTGCTGGAGCGGGGGCGACTACCGGAGCCGCTGCTGGAGCGGGGGCGGCTACCGGAGCCGCTGCTGGAGCAGGAGCAGACTCGGGTGCGGGGGCGGCTGCGCTATCGCCGATGACAGCGAGCACAACACCAACGTCGACGGTTTCACCTTCAGGCACCACAATCTGGGTCAAGATGCCAGCAGCAGGTGAAGGCACCTCGCTGTCAACCTTGTCCGTTGAGACTTCGAAGAGGACTTCGTCCAACTCGACCGTCTCGCCAGGCTGCTTGAACCAGCGGGTGATAGTGCCTTCGGTGACGGTTTCACCGAGCTGGGGCATCGTTACATCTGCCATGACTTCGATCTCTCTATGTGTGAGGGGTGAGGAAACGCTGTGGTCAGCGGAGCGCTAACGCTGGGAAGTTAGTGGAGGCCGCGACCTGTGAGCGCCAGGATGGACTCGCCGAAGGTCTCACTAATGGTCGGATGAGGTTGGATGAAGGCAGCGAGCTCATCGACTGTCGCCTCCCAGTTGACCGCCAGGTAACCCTGACCCAGCTGTTCGGTGACCCAAGGGCCAACCATGTGAACACCAAGAATGCGGCCGCCATGTCCAGCTGCGTTCTTCTCCGCGATGATCTTGACCAGACCTTCGGTCTCGCCAACAATCATGGCTCGACCGTTCCCCGCGAAGCGATGTTTGTCAACCACGACATCAAAACCCGCTTCTTTGGCTTGCTCTTCCGTCATGCCAGCGAATGCGACCTCGGGGTGGGTGTAGATACACCATGGGACCGTGTTGTAATCGATCGGCGTCGCTGGTTCACCCAGGATCTGCTTGATGATCTGCATGCCCTCGGCAAAGCCAATATGAGCCAATTGAGCAGTGTCGACCACGTCGCCGGCTGCAAACACATTGGGTTCGCCAGTCCGCAGGTTCTCGTCGACGACGATGAAGCCACGCCCGTCAACCTGCACATTTGTAGCTGCCAGGCCAAGGCCATGGGTCACGGGGCTACGTCCGATACTCATGACCACAATCTCGGCATCGACGGTCTCGCCTTCGCCGAATGCCACACGAGTTCCGCCGCCGACCTGCGGCTCGTGGCCGGTGACAGCCACGCCTGTCTTGATCGTCATACCACGCTTCTTGAATGAGCGCTCGACGACCTTGGAGCAATCGGCATCGGCGCCGACGATCAATCGCGGCATGTATTCGAGCAGCGTGACCTTGGAACCCAGATCGACGAGCATGGATGCGAACTCACAACCAATGGCCCCGCCGCCGATGATGGTCGCTGACTCAGGGACACGATCGACCGAGAGCAACTCGTCACTTGTCATGACGATCGTGCCGTCAACTTCGAAGCCGGGCAGGGTGCGAGGTGTGCTGCCGGTAGCCAGCATGACGTGATCTGACGTGAGATCGATATCGCCGGATGCACCGCCGCGGACCTGCACCGAACGGTCCGCTTGCAGCGAACCATTTCCGTCATAGACCGTGACCTTGCGTCCCTTGAGCAATGAAGCCAGCCCCCCGACGAGTGTGTCGATGATCGACTGCTTACGGACCTGGCTCTTGGCGAAGTCCACGACTGGCGCCGACGTAGTTATGCCGAACTGCTCGGCATGACCGATGGTACGAAAGACAGCTGCAGTTTCAAGCAGCTCTTTCGCTGGTATGCAACCAACGTTGAGACAGGTGCCGCCGAGCTTGTGCCTCTCGATCAGGCCAACATCGAGGCCTGCTCCTGCTCCATAGAGCGCAGCGGCGTATCCTGCCGGTCCACCGCCGATGACAACGAGATCATGATGAGCCATATGTCTGACAGCCTAGCCAGGCAAGACTGTAGGTCAGCTCAGGGTGACCTGAACTGCGAATGCCACCAGAATGGCAATGCCACAGAGCAATGAGAGAAAGATGAGCATACGGGTACTCATGGCTATCAGCCTAGAGGTTTCCTGCCAAGACACATGATAAAACGACTTCTAATACTCGGCGGCGGCAGTGATATCGCTGCTGCCTTCGTGACCAAACTCACCGCCGAGGCCCTTGAGCACGTGGTGCTCGCCGGCCGGTCCGGCGGATCTCGCGACGATGCCGCTACCGCCCTCGCCGCTGCACACCCTGACCTGACTATTGCCACGGCCGACTTCGACGGGGCTAACAGTTCCCGCCACGGGCCCGTCATCGAAGGCATCAATGCCACCCACGGGCCTTTCGACTCAGTCGTGGTCGCGTTTGGTCAACTTGGCGCGGAATTCACAATCGATGCTGACCCGGCAGCGATGGCCGAACTGGCAAACGTCAACTTCGGCGGCGCTGTGTCGAGCTGCCTTGGCTCGCTCACCATTTTGCGGGGTGAGCCCGGTGCCCGACTCATCGTGTTCTCATCGATCGCAGCCGTACGACCACGCATTGGAAACATCGTGTACGGCAGCGCCAAGTCCGGTCTCGACGCATTCGCCCGCGAACTGGCAGCGCCGGCAAAACAAGTCGGCGTGCAGGTCGTCGTCGTTCGGCCCGGTTTTGTGCATAGCCGCATGACCGAAGGCCTCGAGGCTGCCCCGTTTGCAACCACGCCAGACCAGGTCGCAAACGACATGGTCGCTGGGCTCAAAAAGGGCCGAGCCATCATCCACAGCCCCGCCGTCCTGGCGCCAGTTGGCTTGGTGTTGAAGAACCTGCCAGGTGTCATCTGGCGCCATATCTCTACACGCTGATCCCCTGCTGTGCCCCCCATCCTTCGGCTGCTTCGGCCACACCAATACGCAAAGAACCTGCTGGTGTTTGCCGCGCCTGGCGCCGCTGGTCGGCTTGACGAACCCAACATCGTTGCTACAGCGCTGCTGGCGTTCGTGTTGTTCTGCACTATCTCGTCGTTGGGTTATGTGGTGAACGACATAATGGACGCCGAAGCTGATCGCCTGCACCCTGTCAAAAAGCACCGCCCTATCGCCAGCGGTGAGGTCAGCGTTGACCAAGCGATGCGACTACTTGTCATGCTCGGCGTTCCTGCTGTCTGGCTGAGCGTCGTTGTTGGGTGGGACTTCGCTGCGACGCTGGTCGGTTATGCCGCCATCAGCCTGACCTACAGCACCGTGTTGAAGCGATTGCCGTGGATCGAGTTACTCGCCGTCAGTGCCGGATTCCTTGTGCGGGCCATCGCTGGTGGTACCGCAACCGACACGCCGATCAGCGGCTGGTTCCTTGTCGTCGTGTCGGCTGGCGCTCTCTTAGTCATCACCGGCAAACGACTCGGCGAGCTGCTAACTCTTGGCGGCCGCACGCCTAGCCGCAAGGTGCTTACTGGCTACCAGCTCAGACATCTTCGACTCGTCGCAGCGGTCGCCTCGACGCTGGCGGTTGGGGGTTACGCCGCATGGGCGGCGGCCGAAGCCAGCAACCGGGCGCCCGACTCCGACGGATCGTTTTTGCTTCGCTTGACGGTTGCGCCGTTCACTTTGGCAATCTGGCGTTACCTGTTCCTGTCCTGGCGAGGCGCTGGCGAGACGCCTGAGGCACTGATTGTTCGCGACCGCATCATGCTGGTCGCCGGTGCTGTCTGGGTCATCGTTTACTCGATCGGCCTCTATCTATGAGTCGGTGCAACCTATGAAGTCACAGCGCCAGCACGTCCAAGGCTGGGGGCGCTACGCGGGCACGACGTCGGCCACGTTTGTACCGGCGAACGTGGAAGACCTTGCCGTGAGCGAGCTTCCCTCTTCCAATTTGATCGCTCGTGGCCTTGGCCGTAGCTACGGCGACGCCGCTCAGCGAAGCGGGGGCTCGGTGCTCATAACGACCGAATGCACCAATGTTCGGTGGATCGATCGCCAGGCTGGCCTCGTACGCGCCGATGCCGGCGTGACGATTGGCCAGCTCATCAGTCAATTCACACCAAAGGGCTGGTTCGTGCCGGTCACGCCTGGAACGCGACAGGTCACGGTCGGCGGCGCCATCGCGGCCGACATCCACGGAAAGAACCATCATGTCGACGGCAGCTTCGGTCAGCATGTGCAGTCGCTTCGTATGCGACTGGCCAGCGACGAGGTCATCACACTCTCACCTACTGACAACACTGAACTGTTCTGGGCCACCGTCGGCGGCATGGGGCTGACTGGCCTGATCATCGACGCCGACATTCAGCTCATGGCGATCCCTACCTCGGTCGTGGCGGTCGAAACGCAGCGACTGCACTTGCTGGACGATCTGCTGGACGAGATGCGACGCAGCGACGACCAGCACGACTTCTCGGTCGCTTGGGTGGACCTGCTGGGCAACGGGCGGTCCGTGCTCACCCAAGGATCGTTCGCTACGCCAGCCCAACTCGAAGGCCTGGGCCGACACACCGCCGCGGGGCTACACCAGCGGCCCTCCACACCGAACGTCGGCTTGCCGCCTTTCCCACTCCCCCGAATTGCGGTTACGCCCGGCGTCAAAGCCTTTAACGAACTGTGGTGGCGCAAGGCGCCAGCAGAACTCGCACTCACCGGCGAATCCATCACAGCGTTCTTCCATCCGCTCGATGCCGTCACCGACTGGAACCGCGTCTATGGGCGAACCGGTTTTGTGCAATGGCAGTGCGTAATCCCCGACAGCACGATCCATGCTCTGTACGACATCGTCGACCGCCTTGCGACGTTGCCGTCCTACTTCACCGTGCTCAAACGGTTCGGTGCAGGCAACGACTCACCTCTGTCCTTCCCGGCGCCGGGTTGGACTCTTGCCGTTGATCTACCTGCAACTCCAAAAGCGCTGCTTGGCCTTGCGAATCTGGACCGCATAGTCGCCGAAGCTGGCGGTCGCATCTACCTGGCTAAGGATGCTCGCATGCAGCGCGAGCTGTTCGAACAGATGTACCCCCGGCTCGCAGATTTCAAGGCGGTACGAGCCGAGATAGACCCTGGCCGGCGTTTCTGTAGCGACCTCAGCGAGAGACTGGGTATTTAGCTGCGTGAGCCACGGTGAAACACGACGTGCGACTCGACCCCACACGAACCGCGTAGATCTGGGACGATAGTCAGCATGGACATCGTTATCTCTGGCGCGTCAGGCCTGATCGGCACTGCGCTCACCGAATCGCTTGCGGCCCAGGGCCATCGCCCCATCGCTCTTGTGCGGCGCCCCGCCAAGGCTGGCGTTGATGAAATTGGTTGGGACCCCGCTGCCGGCACGATCGACGCCACCAGCCTGGAAGGGGCCGACGCAGTCGTACATCTGGCCGGAGCAGGTATTGGCGACAAGAAGTGGAGCGACCAGCGTAAACAAATCATCCTTGAAAGCAGAACAATGGGCACGACGTTGCTGGCCGACGCCCTAGCAGGCCTCTCTGCCAAGCCGTCAGTTCTCGTCAGCGGCAGCGGCATTGGTTACTACGGCAGTCAAGGAGACTCTGTGCTGACCGAGAACGATCCCGCCGGGCATGGTTTTCTGGCCGACGTGTGCGTCGACTGGGAGGCAGCAACCTCGTCCGCCTCTCAGGCTGGCATTCGCACAACCTTGGCCCGCACCAGTGTGGTACTGAGCGATCAGGGCGGCGCCCTCAAGAAACAGCTGCCGCTCTTCAAGCTTGGTCTCGGTGGCCGCTTCGGCCCTGGAAATCAGTGGTTGAGCTGGATCTCTCTGGCCGACGAAGTCCGTGCCATCGAATTCTTGATCAACAATGACATCAGCGGACCGGTAAACCTGTGCACCCCGAATCCGGTCACGAACCTGCAGTTCACCAAGGCACTCGGGGGCGTGCTCAAACGTCCTACTCTGTTACCGGTTCCATTGTTTGGCCCCAAGCTGCTCTTTGGCAGCGAACTCGTTGAGCAGCTGATTCTCGCCAGCCAGAAGGCCATGCCGTCTGTTCTGACCGATGCAGGCTTTAACTTTGAAGACGCCGTACTCGAGCCGGCGCTTCGCCGCATCCTGAAGAAGTAGGACCCATGGCCAACGAACACGATGTTAGAAAAAACCAGAGTACTTCCGCCTCACGACTCATCGCTGCTCCTGCCGATGCCATTTTTGCGATCCTCGTCGACCCCGCTCGGCATGCTGAGATCGACGGATCAGGCACGGTGCGCGGTTCCAAAGATGCATCGCCCGAACTGTTGAAGATGGGTTCTAAGTTCGGCATGAAGATGAAAATCGTCCTGCCGTACGACATGCGCAGCACCGTCGTCGAGTTCGAAGATAACAAGCTGATTGCATGGGCCCACTTCGGCAAGCACCGGTGGCGCTACGAACTTGAAGAGATCAACAGCGGCACCATGGTCACCGAGACTTTCGACTGGTCGACGGCGCTCTCGCCCAAGTTGCTCGAACTGATGGGTTACCCAAAAAAGTCGCTTCCTGCCATCCAGAAAACACTTGAACGCCTCGAGGCTGTCGCTACGACCTGACCCGACCTGGGCGTATTAGGGCTCGAGGCGCCAGACGTTTTCACCAAGCGCTCTCTCGAACGCCCGGAGTTGCTTCTCCACACCGTTGGTCCCGCCATCCCAGACCACGATGGCTTCGGACGCGTTGTCCTGCAACCATCGGTCTCGCCGTCCGAACGACTTGGCGACCTGAATACCGGTGCCGGGAACTTCGGTGTCCAGGACCACGACGTCAACCGCTTGATCGATCAGATCATCGAAGTGTTTCTGGGCGGGTTTTGGCCACCGCGCCGAGGGATCAGGGAACGCCAACACCGCAATGAACCCAACACCAGCCTCGAGAGCCGCCTCGGCACCAAGGGTTTCTGATCCCAGTTGCAAGCCGGTGAGTACGACGACCTCGTCGTACATCGAAGCCTTGGCCGCCAAGATCTCTTTCATGTGCCGACGCAGACCATCAGCGACCGGGTTCTTGGCGTAGCCCCCGATCTCGGGCGGGCGGTGACCCAAGATGGCAACCTTGCGAGCGCCGTCGGCCTTGGTCCCGTCACGAGCCGCTGCAGCGCCGCTGTCGGCATCAGTCTCGGCAGTCGGCGCAGGGACCAACACCGGCTCCATGGCGCTCGCTGATTGCTGTCGTCCCATAACAGCGAGCTCATCAGCGCGGTCATTCCAGCGGCTTCCGCTGTGTCCCTTGACCCACTCGAACGTGACATCGCGTTCCTGGTAGAGCTCGATCAACGGCTCCCAGATGTCTCGGTTCGCAACCGGCTTCTTCTGCGAGTTCGTCCAACCACGCTTGATCCAGCCTTTCCACCAGCTGTCACGGAAACAGTTGACGACATAGGTCGAATCGCTGACGATATGAAGCGGGCCGGGCAAAGTGCGGACAGCCTGGAGCGCCGCCATGAGCTCCATGCGTTGATTGGTTGTCTGCTCCGCTCCGCCGAACGCTGCCTCACCGTCGGGGATGACCCACCCCCAACCGCCAGGTCCAGGATTGCCACTGCAAGCTCCGTCGGTGTAGACGGTCGTTCGAGTCACACTGCTTTGGGTCACGCAGTGAGGGTGGCAGCAAGTTCACTAAAAACTTCGGAATGCAACCCAATATGCGCACGAAGTTCATCGAATCTTTGCGATAGTGGCGTGTAATGACTGATCATTACACTCGAGCGCTTCCTGACGTCGACCCGGCAGAGACAAAAGAATGGCTCGACTCGCTTGATGCATTAGCAGCAGTCCAAGGCAGCGCTCGCGCCCGTTACGTGATTGCTCGACTTATCGAGCACGCCGACGATCTGGAACTTGGCCTGCCGCCGCTGACCAAAACACCGCACATCAACACGATCCCGCCAGATGCTCAGCCTTTCTTCCCTGGTGACGAACACATCGAACGTCGTATCCGCGCGTTCATCCGCTGGAACGCAGCAGCGATGGTCGTTCGCGCTAACAAGGACACCGGCGTCGGCGGCCACCTGTCGACCTACGCCAGCTCGTCATCGTTGTACGAAGTTGGCTTCAACCACTTCTTTAAGGGCAAGTCCGACGGCCAGCCTGGCGACCACGTCTACTTCCAGGGCCACGCCGCCCCTGGTGTATACAGCCGAGCCTTCATCGAAGGCCGACTGACTGAAGAACAACTCGATAACTTCCGCCAAGAAGTCGGCGGCAACGGCCTGTCCAGCTACCCGCACCCTCGGCTAATGCCCGACTTCTGGGAGTTCCCCACAGTCTCCATGGGCCTGGGGCCGATCAACTCGATCTACCACGCACGCTTCAACCGGTACCTCGAGCATCGCCGTATCGATGACACGTCCGACACCAATATTTGGGCCTTCGTCGGCGATGGCGAAACTGACGAACCTGAAACGCTGGGCGCCATCTCGCTTGCTGGCCGCGCTGGTCTCGACAACCTGACCTGGGTCGTCAACTGCAACCTGCAACGTCTCGACGGCCCTGTCCGAGGTAATGGTCGAATCGTCGAAGAACTCGAAGGTGTGTTCCGAGGCGCTGGCTGGAACGTCATCAAGGTTCTGTGGGGCACCAAGTGGGACGAACTACTCGCCGCGGACACCGACAATGTGCTTGTCGACAAATTCAACAACACCGTCGACGGCCAGTACCAGCGTTTGGTCACCGAGACCGGCGCCTATATTCGCGAGCACTTCTTCGGCCCTGATCCACGACTACGCAAGTTGGTTGAACATCTAAGCGACGATGAGCTACGCACACTGCCGCGTGGTGGCCATGACTACCAGAAGGTCTTCGCCGCATTCAAGGCCGCCGAAGAACATCGTGGTCAACCAACCGTCATCCTGGCTCAGACCGTAAAGGGCTGGACCCTGGGAGAAGGCTTCGAAGGCCGCAATGCCACTCACCAGATCAAGAAGATGTCCGTCGAGCAGATGCAGATGCTGCGCGAACGCCTCGACCTGGTCGATGAAATACCACTCGAGGACCTCGACGACGGGCTTCCTCCCTACTTCCGCCCCGACCCCAACAGCATGGAAGCCAAGTACATGCTTGACCGCCAACGGGCTATGGCCGGGCCAGTCCCGTCTCGTGTCGTGCGCGACCGCCGCCCGCTGCAGCTGCCCGACCCGAAAATATTTTCAGACTTCGACGATGGGTCCAACGGCCGTGCAGTCTCGACGACCATGGCCTTCACCGCCATGCTTCGCAGCTTGTTGCGCGACGACGCCATCGGTAATCGCATCGTGCCCATCGTCGCCGACGAGGCCCGCACCTTTGGCATGGATTCGCTCTTCCGCGAGTTCAAGATCTATGCCCACGAGGGCCAGCTCTACGAACCGGTCGATCATGACCTGTTGCTCAGCTACGCCGAAGGACAAGACGGTCAGATTCTCGAAGAAGGCATCACCGAAGCCGGCTCGGTCGCCGACTGGATCGCTGCGGCAACCAGCTACGCCAACCTGGGCGTGCCCATGGTTCCCATGTACACCTTCTATTCGATGTTCGGCTTCCAGCGGGTCGGTGACCTGTTATGGAGTGCCGCCGATAGCCGGGCCCGTGGCTTCCTGCTTGGCGCCACTGCCGGCCGAACCACTCTTGAAGGCGAAGGCCTGCAGCACCAAGACGGACATAGCCTTTTGCTTGCGTCGACCATTCCGGCTTGCGAGGCCTATGACCCGGCGTTCGCCTATGAGCTAGCGACCATCTTGAAGTGCGGTTTGGCTCGCATGTACCCCGAGACCGGCAGCCAAGACGGCGACGATGTGTACTACTACATCACGGTCTACAACGAGAACTACGAGCAGCCGCCACAAGCTGACCATGTCAGCGACGACGACATCATGAGCGGTCTCTACCGCTTCGATACCCGCCCGGCTGGCACTGAGCACTCGGCGACCATCTTGTTCTCAGGCCCGTCCCACTCTGCCGCCCGCTGGGCACGTGAAGAACTCGCTGCCAAGTATGGCGTTGGTGCGGAACTCTGGTCAGCTACCTCGTACAAGAAGCTGCGCGAGCAGGCACTCGATGCCGAACGCTGGACGCGGCTGAACCCGGGCGATGCCCGTTCGGTCGACGTAACCGAGAAGCTAAACACCACCGAAGGCCCGATCGTTGCTGTCAGCGATTACATGACCATCGTTCCCGATCAGATCTCGCGCTGGGCACCTCGTAGCTTCGTGCCGCTGGGCACCGACGGCTTCGGCCGCAGCGACACCCGCGAGGTACTGCGAACCTTCTTCGAGATCGACGGCCCGAACGTTGTCGTTGCCGTGCTTTCATCGCTTGCGAACCAGGGAGCGATCTCTGTGGACGTCGTCACCCAGGCGATCACCGACTACGGCATCGACAATACTCGCACTAACCCATTCCAATTCGAAACCGGCCCGGCGCTGCCGGCTAACCAGTAGTGCGGGTCAGACAGCGCTGACGCTTCTGTTGGGGATCTGTTGCAGCCTCTGCACCAGATCCCAAACACCAGGCGTGTCTTGTGCGCGGATCGCCAGCAGCTCCTGCCGACGCCACGTATGCGTGTTGTACGCACGTGACCCGCATCGGAGCCGACTGGCCAAGAACCGACTCCAGCCGTTCCCCTGGACGAGGTCGAGAGGCCAGCCCCCTGATGGCTCCCGCAGCCCCAGGAGATAAGGCCGGTTCTTATCGCACCGCTAGACGACGCTGCTGAAGCGCTGTCGATCGACCCACCCAAGAAGAATGGCGATTGCACGCGGGTCATAATTGAGCATGTGGCCGGCACCTTGGATCACCCGGAGGTCGGCCGCCCCGTGTGCGTCTGCGACCATGCGGCTGTCGAAGACGGGCACAACATCGTCGTCGCCGCCGTGGACGATCATGAGCGGTCGGGGTGCAAACTTTTCGGCGCTATCAATGGCTTTCACTTGGTCGAGTTCTTCGGCCCACGCCTCGAAGTCTTCGGGGAAGGAGTCGTCGCTGATCACGCCGACATTACGGGCATGCCTGAGCAAGTGCTCAGGATCGTTCGACCAATCTTCGAAATCGGCAGGGGGCGAAAATGCCGCAACGGATCGCACCTCGGGCCGCGTCGCCGCAGCGCAGACAGCCAGTGCTGCCCCAGTACCGAACCCGATCACCGATACCGATGCGACTTCGTTAAGCGCCGCGAGTGCATCGATAGCCGCCTGCACATCGCGCAGCCATCCGCCGATGGAAAAGAAGCCTTCACTCTCGCCGCAGCCACGATAGTTCATCGCCAGTGCGGCGCCACCTTGTTGATCTGCGATGCGGTCAGCGAGAGTCCTGTACGAGACCCCAGCATTCGTCGCTCCAATGGCTGGTGTAGGGAACCCGTGGCAAAGCACGAAGCCTGGCGACCCGCCAGCCGGATGCCGTTCGGGAAGCGCTAGATGCCCATGAAGCGTCAACCCATCAGACTTAAACTGCAACGGCGGGCTCAGCTTTTCGCAAGTCTGTAGCCGCGGTTGCGAGCCTCGGCCAGGGTGTCCGGAGAGAACGACATGAACTGCTCGGACTCGATGAGTTCGTTCACCGCGGTTTCGTTGCTGGTCGCGTCGACGTCGTACACGATCTGCGTTCGCTTATCGCCCACGAATTGATGGTGTTCAAACTTGCCCGGACGTTCCATTGCCATGATCCTAGGGGCTGGGGTGCACTTCGGGATGACTCGTTTGTTGTCAGTGAGTCGAGAACGTCAAACACCCCAGAGCTGGGCTCTGGGGTGTTTGACTTTTGAGCGGATGACGAGATTTGAACCCGCGACCCTCACCTTGGCAAGGTGATGCTCTACC
>MEHZ011564722.1_pt1 | contig 21769 bp, 19 predicted proteins | sample 897221 | NCBI WGS metagenome assembly MEHZ01 (sample SAMN05514161, study PRJNA337945) | marine metagenome | isolation source: marine surface water | place: Arctic Ocean | collected 2007-12-13
CGGGTCGGTTAAAGAAACGCTCGAAGGCTTGGCTGGAGGGATTCGTGCAGGTCTGGGCTATTTAGGTGCAGAAAGGCTCGATCAACTCAATAAAAAAGCACGATACATTCAGGTAAGCGCTGCAGGCCACCGAGAATCAGGTACGCATGATGTGATCGAAGTAAAACGAAGCGATTTCGCAAGAACATAAATTCTCTCATTATTTTATGAATTTTTCCAACAAATCATCCACCAATCTATTTTCTGTTCTTGGAATTAGCATGGGAGACGAAGGTAAGGGTCGAGTTGTCCATGAAATTTTAGAGCAAATAAAAAATCAAAGTGGAAACCTGCCCGCTGGCGTAATTAAAGTAAACGGAGGTGCAAATGCAGGCCACACTGCAGCAGGTCTAAAACTCAACCTTTTACCTTCTGGCGTAGGCAACCCGGATGTCCAAAAACTAATTATAGGAAGCGGAGTTGTTGCAGACCCACGAAAATTCTTATGGGAAGCGAAGCCACTAGAATCTCGGGGAATCTCGGTTTTTAAAAGATTACTTATCGATGAGAAAACTCAAATGAGTGATCTTACCCATCGATTGCTTGACTTAGCTTGGGAAAATTATCGGGTCAAGCAACTAGGTATGGAAAATCGTGGTTCAACTGGGCGAGGAATTAGCCCCGCCTACTGTGACGAAACGGGGCAATGGCAAATCTTTTATCAACAGTTTCTAGACGACCGGTCTAAGTTTAAATTAGCTCTTCAAGGAAGAACTCAAAGAGCGCTGGATACTATTCGATATGTTTGCAAAGTAAATGAACTCGATTGGTCTGAGTTCTTTTCCACCCTTTCCGATGCGGAAAATCGAGCCAATCAAGAAGCTATTGATGAAGGAATTTTTCAGCAAGACGAATTCAATTTCCATAGTTTCATGGGAAATCAACCATTTACTCTTAATTTTGATTATTTCGAGGAGGTTTATTGGGAGGCAGGTAAACAACTTGTAAATTGCATTGGAGATATAAGAAATGAATTATTACCAAATAAATCTCAGTCAAAATCCATAGTCGCAGAGTTTGGGCAAGCCTATTGGCTTGATAAAAGGCACGGATTTACTCCAAATGTTACTGCATCGCACACTACCACTTCTGAATTATTTGCTTCGGGGGGAATTCCGGTTCAAGATGTTACAACTATTGGATGCTGTAAAGCATACGACACAAAGGTGGGAACACATCATTTTCTATCCAAAATCGATCACGAACACCACCCGCTCGGAAGTAAGTTAGCCAAATTGGAATTTGGTACTTCTACTGGAAGGCAAAGAATGGTCGGATGGTTTGATGCTGTTGAAAAAGGGAATGCACTCAGATATTGTGGATTTGATGAGCTTGTCATTAATAAATTAGACGCATTATCTATGAACGAAGATAGTCCTACTGAATTAAAAATATGCGTGGCTTACAAAATGCCGAACGGAGAAATTACTAAAGATGTCCCACGACAGGAGTCCCTTCATCAGACATTGACACCGGTTTATGAATCATTACCCGGCTGGACTGAAAACTTAAGTCAAATGAAGTCTTTTTCAGAATTCCCCATCGCTGCTAAAAAATATGTAGCAAGAATGGTTTCCAGCATAATTGAATCGGCTTACCCTGAGGGTTTTAATCATCTAACTTTACCCAAAATTCGTTTCTTGGGAGTTGGTCCAAATCCGGGTCAAATTATTTCAGATATTCCACCCACAATAGAATTAATAGAGAATTTCTAGTTTAAAGTGACTCCGCCGCCTTTTGCATTAAGTAAATTTCAAAAGAGAATTTCTTGGGAAGAAATTGATCAATCACATCTGATAGATCATTTAAGACTATGCGTTCAAGAAGAACTTGCCTCTTATGGAGACCTTACCTCGAATCTATGCCAAATAAGAGGGAACGGGACGGCTGAATTAGTATCCAGAGAAGACATGATTGTGTGCGGATTGCCCCTAGTACCATTAATTTTCCAGGCATTTAAAATAAGTTCAATAAGAGTTGAAAACTTTGTACAGGATGGTGATAAGGTAGCTAAAGGAACGAGCATCAGTAGATTTTATGGGAAACAAGCAGAGATTCTTTTAACCGAAAGAACTGTTTTAAACTTCATCCAAAGACTTTCTGGAGTTGCAACCACAAGTAATTTATATGTTTCGATCCTTTCCAAAGAAAATGTAGGTTTGCTCGATACCAGAAAAACTACCCCTGGACTCCGAGTACTCGAAAAGTATGCAACTGCTTGTGGCGGTGGTTTTAACCACAGAATGGGATTGTTTGACCGCATTCTAATAAAAGACAATCACCTTGCAGCTTTGGGCATTTCGTCAAATAAAGATTTATCCACATTTTTAACTGAAATCAAAAATAACTCTGCTAATAATTTACTAGAAATAGAGATTGATTCAATTGGATATTTAGAAACTGCTATAGATGCTGGAGTAGATGCAGTTTTACTAGATAACTTCGAACCATCTGAAGTTAGAAAAGCTGTTTTGGCTAATGACAACCGAGTTGTAATTGAAGCAAGTGGTGGAATTTCATTAGAATCATTAGATGAATTTGCTCAGACTCATCCACATTTTATTTCAACTGGGGCACCGATTCACACTAGCCGATGGCTCGACATCGGTTTAGATTGGAAATAAGTTAATTCAAGTGTCAAAATATCCTCCAGGAAAAAGAAAGAGTGTTAAACCTCCAACTGCCCAAAAGAAGAATTTAAAAGAAAATCCCAGTAGCTTTCTTCTAAGATTACTTTTATCCGCATCTCCTTATTATGTCTCTGGTAGTATTCTTGCTGAAAGATTGGGAATGTCTAGGGTTGGAGTTTGGGCAAGAATCGCAAAGCTAAGGCAAGAAGGATTGTCAATAGATGCCTCTCAGAATAGAGGGTACCGAATAGCGGCTGAACCCGATAAATTTAATCAATACCTTTTGGAAGCTTGGCTCCACAAAGTGAAAGTTAAATGTAATATTTTTGTAATTCCATCACTTGATAGTACCAATTCAGAAGCAGAAAGAATGTTGGCAAATGGCGAGAAAGCCCCCTTTGCAGTTATTGCAAACAAGCAAAACGCTGGTCGTGGAAGACTGGGGCGAACTTGGTACAGTCCGCAATATGGAAATATAAACCTATCAATTGCACTTCGTCCTGATATAAATTTAATAAAATTAAGAACCTTTACCCTCTGGCAAGGAATTTGCCTAGCGAAACTACTTCAAACACATACAGGTAATGAAGAAATTTATGTCAAGTGGCCAAACGATCTAGTGATCAAAGGAAAAAAAATAGGTGGAATGTTGACAGAGGCATCTATTGACTGTGAACATGTGAGATCAATGGTTTTGGGAATAGGAATTAATGTAAACTCAAAAAGTTCACAATTCCCTAGTACAATATCAAAAATGTCAACATCACTGCATGATATAAATGGTCAAATTTATCGAATACATGAATTAACATCTAAAATTATCAAAACTGTCCTATCTAGTTATAAACAATCCATTGAGGGTATTACTAATAAAGAACTTTTCGAAAACTGGGATAAGTTGGATGCACTCAATAAGAAAAATGTGGAAATCAAAATCGGTAAAGAAACTATTAAAGGAAAAGCGATTGGGATTGATGAAAATGGGGCTATTAAAATCAAATCAAGGAATGGTAGAATCAAACTTGTAAATAGTGGTGATTTAACAGTAGAGAAATGGTAAAATTAACCACTACTATTTCATGCCTAGATATTGGAAACACCACTTCTCGAATGGGTTTATATATTAATGGAAAATTGGCTAAAGAAAAAAGTATTAGTACTAAAGTTATAACAAATAGCACATCTAGATTTTCAGAATTCTCCAGTTTCGTAAACAATGAAATATCATACTGTTCTGTCGTACCTGAAGCTGAAAAATCTCTACTAAGATATTCCAATTTAAATAATATTAAGCTATATAATTTAAGTTTTAAATCTAGAGGTCAATTTCCGATAAATTATCCAAAACTGGAGCAAATTGGACAAGATCGAATTGCCAATTCTCTTGCAGCTTACCACTCAGTGAAACTTCCATGTGTTGTTATAGATATTGGTACAGCAACCACTTTTGATGTAATTTCTTCAGTAGGAGGATATGAAGGTGGATTAATTACTCCTGGACCACAAGGTTACTTAGATTTCCTGGCAGACAATACAGCACTTTTACCTAAAGTTGATATTAATGATGAAGAACCAAAATCTATAATTGCAACAAATACTAAAGATGCGATGCGAATGGGTACAAAAATCGGATATCCCTCAATGGTTCAAGGCATTATCAAAGTTCTTACTAAAGAGATCAAAGAAAGGTTCGGACAAGAACCTACTATCATAAAAACGGGTGGTGCTTGTAAAAATTTTGAATTTAAAAAATCAATATACCTACCAGATTTAACCATTTACGGGCTAGCACTTGCATTTCAGTTAAATAAGACAGATTAAACTAAAAATTATGAGTGCTGAAAATAAACCGCTTCCGATAATAGAAGTTATAAATCTTAAAAAAAAGTATGGTCGAATTCATGCATTAAAAGGAATTAGTTTTTCAATTGGTAAAGGAGAAATAGTTGGATTCCTTGGTCCAAATGGTGCAGGAAAAAGCACCACTCTTAGAATTTTATCGGGGCTAATTCCAGCTGACTCTGGTGAAGCAAAAGTATGCGGAGTTGACCTAGCTGAAGAAGAGGGTCAAGTAAGAAACCACATTGGTTATCTTGCTGAAAACAATCCCCTACCTGAAGAATTACGCGTTATTGAATACCTACATTTTCGAGCGTTACTTAAGGGATTAGAAGGTAGTCGCTTGAGAGAAAGAATTAAGATTGTCCTAGAAGCATGTGATCTCGAAAGAAAAATTTCCGAAAGAAAAATCGGGAATTTATCCAAAGGTTACAGACAAAGAGTTGGGATAGCTGACGCTTTACTTGCTGAACCAAGACTTATCATCTTAGACGAACCGACCATTGGACTAGATCCGCATCAATCTGCTGTAACCAGAAAGATGATGGAACGGTTAAGAGGTGAAGTTTCATTTTTACTTTCTAGTCACATACTTTCAGAAGTAGAAGCATGCTGTGATCGAATGATTATATTAAGCCATGGACAAATAGTTGCTGAAGGTTCTCTATACGATTTGCAGAAACGATTTATAAATAAAACAATTTTCACCATTGTAGCATCGGGAAGTAAAATCAACATACAGAAAGAAGTAAGAATGATTGATTCCACTTGCGAATTGTTGAAGGATGATCCAGTTGAAGCATCAGGTAAAAGAAGATTTACATTCTCTACTCTCAAAGGAGATTTAGTGGCAGAGAGTGTAATAAAAAACTTGTTCCTGCAAAAAGATTTAAAAGTTTCAGAATTTCAGATTACAAGACCTGACTTACAAACTATATTTTTAAGAGCAACAAAACAAAATTGGGATGAAAAAGACATTTCAAATCGCACTAATGTAAAAAACTAATTTCTGCCAAATTAAGAAACTATAATGAGACAGTATCTAGTTATTTTAAAATATGAGTTATTTGCCCTATTTATTTCTCCAGCGACTTATGTCGCAACTTTTTATTTTTTAGCGTTACTCGGGGTTGGTTTTAGGTTTTTCATCGAGAGTTTTTCTTACACAGATTGGATATTACCACCACTATCATCTCTCGTAGTAGGATTATTATTTGGTGCACCTGCACTCATACCATTTATTACAATGCGTTGTTTTGCCGAAGAGAGAAGATTAGGAACACTTGAAACTTTAGTATCAGCTCCAATTAATATATCATTGCTTGTAGCGGGAAAATGGTCCGCATGTTTTCTTTTTTTTATATGTATTTCGATGCTTTGTTTTTGCTATCCACTTCTTTTATTTTTCATTTTTCCCGAGCAGGGTTATAATCTTGGTTTTAACAATATAGCACATTGGATTGGAAGTGGAATATATCTTTTTATTTTTGGCGCTACTTTCACAGCTATCGGCGTTTTTTCAAGTTCAATTACTAAAAATCAAATGGTCGCAGGAATGCTAACCTTCACATTATTAACGTTATATATTGCACTAATGACATTTTCATTCGGTGACAGCACTTCAACTGAATATTCTTCAAAACCTGAAAAGCTTATTGCAGCCTTATTTGGTTCTTTTAATAAAGGATTGATTAAACTTGAACAATTTTCAGTTGGATTGATTGATATCTCAACGATACTACACCAAATCTCCCTTACAATTTTCTTTTTAATTCTATCTGCAATTCAGATAGAGAGGCTTAATAAGTGATGGATTTCAAAAAAGCAAAGAGAAACAAAAGGTGGGATTCCTGGATTACAATCATTTTACTTACCCTATTATTATTTTGTACTTTTTTTTTCATATCTAAGTTTAATTACACGATAGACCTAACTAAAGAAAATAAATATTCATTGTCGTTGGAATCAATCAGCAGACTTAATAAAATTTCTAGTTCAATTGATATAATAATTACAATCCCTGAAAATAATAACCAACCGAAAATTATACAAAAGTTGTTATTTGATCTAGGGTTAATACTTGAATCGTTTCAGAATACTAATTCTAAGTTCCCAATCCGGATTCACAGAATAAATATTGACACAGCATTGTCATCTTCAGGACTGATAGATAAATATAAGCTAACCGAAAGAAATGAAATTAGTATTTTTTCGCACACAGGTAATAAAGAAATAGTTTTTAAGTATGAGAACGTTGAAGGTGTAAATGTATTAGATAGAAATAATATTTTCAGATCAAAGGACTCTCTTGCCCGTGAAAATGTCTGGGAATCAGGTTTTTATGGAAACTGGAAGGAATCAACATTAGGTGTTATGGAACCGACAGAATTCCTGGGCGAAGAAGTGATTTTACGATCTATTTTAGCAGTTGCATCAGATGACAACAAAAAGAAAGTCGCTTACTTTACTCGAGGGCATGGCGAAGGAAGTCCATCAGATATTAATTCAAAGAAAGGTTTTTCAGAATTAAGAACAATACTTGAAAATCAAAACATAAAAGTCGTAACAATTGATTTATCCACATTAGAAAAAATACCTACAGATGCTAGATTAGTCATAGTTGCGGGCCCGAAAGGAACATTTCAAGATCAAGAAATATCTATAATACGTGAATACTTAAATCACGAGAAAGGAAAAGTACTTGTTGCACTCGACCCAACTGAAGAAATATCGATTATAGATAAACCCGCTTTTGGTTTTCGTCAAATATTTAAGGAATGGGGGATAAGATGTCATGATATGCTAATTTATGATCCAAACAAAAACAATTTTGACTTATTTACCGGGGATTATTCATTAAAAACCTATTCCAAGAGTAAACCACATCAGATCATAAATAAACTAAGAGATGGTGGATACTCAATACAAACTACCAGATTAAGACCCGTTGAGACAATTGAACTACCTGCAGATGACTTTAAAACTTCAGAGATATTATTTTCGCGTAGTTCATCTTGGGCAGTTTCATCATGGACGAACAGAGAATTCCCCCCTGATAAGAACAATCTATTAGATTTAGAAGGTCCGGTTCCGGTTATTGCTCTATCAGAAATAGATAAAACCAAAAGTAAAAATAAATTTTCGACAAAGGGCAAAATAGTAGTCTTAGGAAGTTCATCAATACTAACAAATAAAAGACTTAAAAATAATAGTGGTAACCTATATTTAGTTAAAAATATAATATCCTGGTTAACAGAGGATATAAAGATGCTTGAAATCGAGCCAAAACCATTAAATTCATATACAATAAATCTTAATAGTAAACAATTCGAAGAATTATTATACACCCTGTCTCTAATCCCAATAATTATTGCATTAATGGGAGCATTTGTTGGTTGGTTACGCAAAGAATTATAACAAAAGAATGAAACAAATTTTAATTGCCTTAAACATTTTGCTCATTGTTGCAATATATCTTTCATTGGACAGTGATCATGATAATAATGAAGTAAACAATAGTGAAGATATTTCTAATTTAAACGATCTTTATAAAATTCAAATCCAAATAAATGATACAGTAGTATTACTGAATAAAAAGCACTTTGATTGGGAAATAATATCTCCAATAAATTGGATGGTAGATAACTTCGCTATTTCCAACTTTATAACTTTATTTTCGCATTTAAAATTTGAGCATCTATTCAACTATAGTGAAATTATTGAACGCGGCGAAATTCTACAGGATTATGGAATAGACTCTAATTCAACGAAATTAACACTTTTCAAAAATGAAAATGAGGTGATTATTAAAATCGGTAACAAAACTAGAGACGAACAGTCAGTTTATTGTGAAATAAATTTCACGGATAAACAATTTACCGAAATTTGGAGAGTATCATCTCAAATTCTTGATTTGGTGAGTCCTACATTTTCAAATTGGGCAGATTCGAAACTTATAAGAACAAATCTTTATCAAATTGATAAAATATCAACTACATTCAAATCGCCTAATGGATCAATTAGTGAAACAACACTACAAAAGAATAAAGATGGCGAATGGGACTTCACTTTACCATTTAAAGCAAAAGCAAATAATGAAACTGTTAGATTATTACTTAATAGACTACTTAACGAAAAAATACTAGATTTTGTCCCCAATAAATCTTCATATTTAATCAAAGACGATTTAAAGGATAATTGGTCAGTCAAACTTGACATAAAAAGCAATGAAACTGATCATGTATTTTATTTAGGAAAATCGATTCAAACAGAATCAAAATTGAATCGATTTTGTATCTCCAATTATTCAAATCATGTATTAAAGTTGCGAGAGTCGATTGTATTAATACTTTCTGATTGGAGTACTAACCTTCGAGAAAGAAAAATAGTAAGACTGAAAAAGAATGAAGTAAAAAGTATTAAAATATCAAATAAGGAAAGTGATATTAAATTAGAGTGTGTAAAATCGGGTAATTGGATAGTGACTGAAGATAATAATAATACTTTCACCGGAGATAGAGAACAGATTTACAGTCTAATAGACAATTTAAATAACATTGAAGTTAAAGAGTTTATATCCTTTAAACCGAATCAAACAACGACCGAGTCTTCAAGTGATAATAATTCTACCTTTAAGATTCGAGTAGAAAATCTTGATACTACATATCAAACAATAATAGTACAAAGTAATCCAAGCGATGCGTCGTTATGGAAAACGCTTTTAGTAGAAGAATCTTTGTGGTGTCTAATAGACGAAAACTTGGTTAAAACTATACACAAAAAAAGTTATGAATTTAAGGATAGAAGATTATTCCATGATGAATTCAAACTAAATAAAGTCCAAATTATTAAATTAGAAAACAATGAAACATTATATGAGTCAGATCAAAATTCAACAAACTCGCTTTGTTCAATTTTCGAAAATCTAAAAGTACAATTATACTTAAACAACAATAGTAAATTTGATGGGACTTGGTTGAAAGGCGACTGGGTACCTTGGTCTTATAAAATAATACTGGATCCTAGTAGTAAATCATCTGAAAATTCACCAAACCACAATATTTATATTACTGAAAAAATATTACCGGATCAATGGTTAGGGAGCTTAGTAAACGATAAACATACATTTAATATGTCTTTGTCTACGATAAAAACACTTAATACAATAATTAGGCCATGATTTATATTCTTAAATTGTAGAATACAGGTCATGGATCCTCGTAGAGCATACAACTCTTTTAGAACCTTAAAGCAAAAATTAAATTTGTTTTTATTATTACTACTTCTTTTCCAAGTAGTATTTATTATTAATTCATTTGTTGCGGTTAAAGTCCCAAATTTTTTAATCAACTATTTAGTACCCCAACTTTTCCAGTCAAATAATGTGAAGATTGGCAGTACTTATTTCACTGCACCAAATTTAATAAATTTTCGAAAATTAGAATTCTATGAAAAGACTAATAAATCAAAAATTTCAATAGATAATTTATCGATCAAATTAAATTCGTATTTCACTTATTCAATGGAAGCAATTGATGAAATTATCATTAATGAAATTAAAATTATACATAATAATAAATTCTTAAATTCTGAAATTGATAATTTTATTTTATTAAGAAAAAATAACAAATTTAACGTTATTTTCAATTATAATAATCGTAAATTAAGTTCTTCAGTGAAAGGTGTAATAAATAATAAATATGCGGCTAAAAATTTTACTAAATTTAAAAATAATAAACAATTTAAAAATGAATATAGTAACAAAATATTTCAATTCATTGACGATCATTTCATTTCATTCAAGAACACCGATAATAAAATACAATTGTCCTGTGTTTTTTTTATAGACAATCTCAGTTCTTTTAAAATTATCCAGGATTCATCTCATCGTAAAAGTTCAAATTTAGAAGGATTTAATTTTTTATGGAATTTTGATTTAAAACAAAATTCATCATATCCAGTATTACTAAACATTAAGAAAGTTACACTACCCATTTTCGAATCAGAATTTGAATTTAAAAAAATTAGTAGTTCACTGTTGAAAGTAGTTTCAAATTCCAAAAATGAAAACTCAAATTATTTTGCTGAACTTCAATTTGAGTCTATTATTTCCACTGGGAAATTTATAGGTAAAATTCCTAATGCTTATTTAAATTTATCCCAAAAAGATGAATTAATTGATATGACAATTATTTCTGATAGTAATGCAACTACATGTAGTAATATTCTGAAATTTGGACTAGAAAATGACTTATTTTCAATAAACGGACAAAATACTATTATCCCAGATCTAATAAATGTTAGGGTAAAAAGTGAAGACTCTTATTCTAGAATTATCAAGGGAGACTTACTTAATTTAAATTTCTCCAATCCTTTCCCCTTATCTTTAAATGACTCTCGTAATAACATTTGGATTACCGCTAAGGCTTTTTCCGTTCTAAATTCTGCATTTGGAGATTATAATGCATCTGGTATAATTAAAGATGATATTTCTTTATTTTTAACTAAAGTTAGTGGTAAACTTGGTCATAGTGTTCTAAATGGTTCATTCTCTCAAGAATGGAGACCAATGATCTTCAACTTTATACTTGAAGGCAATTGCTTACCAACTGATATTAATAATTGGTTAGGACAATGGTGGGATAATTTATGGTTAGATTTTAAATTTAATAACCACGATGTACCATATGGGAAATTCCAAATTACAGGAAATTGGATGGAATCATCAAATTCTTACACAAATGGAGTTATTAAAAGCCAAAACTTTTCTTACAAAGGCACACCAATAGAGAATTCCACTATCAACTTAATTGTTGATAATAATAAAACTTATATTGCTAGTAAAAACATTGAACACTCATTTGGTTCAATCGATGGTGAAATTTCAATCCCTCATAAGAAAAATAAGTCATTGTTACCAATAAAATATTCTTTGTCTGGAATTTATCCAATAAATTCAGGTAAAAAAACCTTCGGGCCCATAATTGAAGATTATCTCAATGATTTCAATCTATCTTTTTTAACTATAAATTCAACTGGTTTACTCCACGAAGTTCACAATAAAAAACACTCCTCTGTTGATCTACAGGATAATTATATCATCCAAGTTTCTACAGATCAAAATGGAACGTGGAACGGAATAAATTTTAGTAGTATAAATGGAACAATTAAATCGGATTCCAACAGGTTAATCCTAAACTTCCCTACTATCAAATTAGCTGATGGCCTATTATCGTTAACTTTAGATTCTAATTTAACTAGTAAAGAGAATTACTTAAAATTATCTCTTAAAAATACCGAAATACTTAAGTTGTATAAATCAATTGTTTCTTTTCAAAATCTAACTGGAAATGTTTTATTTTCAGAAGATAATGCCACTTCCTTTACTAAAAATGGCATTATAGAATTTTCCCTTAATGCACATGGGGTTTCCAATAATTTAATGAGTTTTAAGGGTTCTGGATTAATAAGAATTAAAGATAAAAAATTGAATCAAATTAACTTACTAGGATTTATTTCAGACGGATTATCCAAACTACCTTTGCCCTTTCCTTCTGGAACTCTCAAATTTAATACTTTGGAAGGTTTATTTGAATTAAATAATGGAAAAATAACTTTTGATAATTTGGTATTAAAAGGACATTTATCCAAGGTCGCAAGCAAGGGCAGTTTAGATTTACAAAGTGGTAATTTGGACATTCTCACAAAGATACATCTTATTGGTAACTTTCCTATACCTATTTTAAGTCAAATAACAAAACTAGCCGATCCAATATCAATTATACCTGAACTTAAAATAACAGGTCATTGGACAAATCCAAATTGGGAAATTTCACTAAATCCTTTGAAATAAATTTCAGTCTATATTTTAAAATCCTTTAAATCTATCGTTGCATGATTGCTGAAATAGATTTTGAATAAGCTTTATTATAATCATTTAAAAGAGGAAATCATTTTGGACTTAAGCGAATTAAAAGGAATCATATCCCTTATGCAAAAATCTGACTTAACAGATTTAGAAATAGAAACTCAGGACCTGAAACTTCGGTTGTCACGACCCGGTGGTCCAACTAGCGGGATTGCGCACCAATCTCAACCAAACCAGTCCCTTCCTTTACAACCCTCAGTTATCTCACCTCCAGTCGTACCTGATAATGAAGAGGGGGTATTTATATTTAAATCTCCGATGGTCGGAACGTTTTATCGTAAGCCTTCACCTGACGACCCATCATTCGTTTCGGTCGGACAAACAATTAGTAAAGGTCATGTACTTTGTATTATTGAAGCAATGAAAGTTATGAATGAAATTCAATCCGATAACGCGGGTGTAATAGTCGAAATTTTGGTTGAAGATAGTATCAGTGTCGAATACGGGCAACCGCTCTTTAAAATTCGTACATAATTTTATATGATCAAAAAGATCCTCATTGCAAACCGAGGTGAAATAGCACTAAGAATTGTTCGTGCGTGTAGAGAACTCGGAATCCATACACTAGCAGTTTACTCAGAAGCAGATGAACAGTCATTACATGTCCAACTGGCAGATGAGGCAATTTGTATTGGACCTGCTAGTAGTACTGAGAGTTACTTAAGAGCTGATAGGATTCTAAGTGCAGCTGAAATTGGGGATATTGATGCAATTCATCCTGGTTATGGTTTTTTATCTGAGAATGCTGAGTTTGCAGAGCAATGTGAGTCATGTAATATTGAATTCATCGGACCACGATCTGAAACCATTAAAAAAATGGGTAACAAATCAATGGCAAGGGAAACAGTTGCTAAAGCTGGTGTTCCCATAATTCCTGGTAGTGATGGGCCATTAGCGAACGAGATTGAAGCCACCAAAGTGGCTCAGAAAATCGGGTTTCCTGTAATAATTAAAGCTGTTTCAGGTGGTGGTGGACGGGGAATGCGAATCGCCCATAACGCAGTTTCCTTCGCAAAAGAATTTCTTTCTGCAAAAATGGAAGCTGAAAAAGCTTTCGGTGATGGTTCGCTATATGTTGAAAAATATTTGGAGAACCCTCGGCACATAGAATTTCAAATACTTGCAGATAAACATGGAAACATGGTTCATTTAGGTGAGCGCGATTGCTCCGTTCAAAGAAGACACCAAAAAGTTATCGAAGAGGCACCTTCTCCTTTCTTGGATAAAAGCCTAAGAACAAGAATGGGAAAGGCTGCAATCAAGGCGGCCGTTGCTGCAAATTATGTTAACGCAGGCACTATAGAGTTTCTTGTCGATGCGAAAGGGAACTTTTATTTCATAGAAATGAATACCCGTATTCAGGTGGAACATGCCGTTACCGAAGAAGCTACGGGTATTGATTTAATTAAGGAACAAATCCAAATTGCCTCGGGAAAAAGACTTTCTTTTTCGCAGAAAGATATTTCTTTGGATAAACATGCAATTGAATGTAGAATCTGTGCCGAAAATCCATCCAAAGGATTTATTCCTTCTCCTGGTACAATTGATTTATACTATGCACCGGGCGGTCATGGAGTGCGAGTAGACTCACATGTATATGGTGGTTATGTGGTTTCACCGCATTACGATAGTATGATCTGTAAATTAATTTCTTATGGAAGGACTCGCAAAATTGCATTGGACAGGATGTATCGAGCCCTAAGCGAATATATAATAAGAGGCATTGATACGAACATAGATTTTCTCAAAGCTGTCATACTTGATCCCGCTTTCCGTCAAGGTGAAGCGACCACATCATACATTGAAGAGTTCCTGTCTCGAGCACCTAAGGATTTATTTGAAAAACCTGACAAAGAATACAAGAAATGACCAAGAAATCAAAAGTTGAAATTGTGGAAACGTCCATCCCTACTCTCTCAGATGAGTCCAGTGAATTGGGGACGATTAGAATCAATCATAGTGTTATCGCCGGAATTGTTCGCTTAGCAACTCAATCAGTTGAAGGAGTTGTTAATGTCGGGTCTGCCGGAGTAGTAGAAGGTTTAACTGATTTCTTTTCAAAAAAAGAATCAGAGCGTGGAGTTAAAGTAACAGAGACCAATGACGGAGGTTATGAGATTGAAGTTAGAGTCGTACTTGAGTTTGGCGTTGACCTAGCAAAGACTGGTATTTCTATCCAAGAAACAATTCGAGACCAAATTCTTTCTATGACAGGGAACCATGCACGATCAATTGATGTAATTATTGATGATATTAAAATGGATTCACCTGAAAAAGATGGACTTGATGACCAATGGGCAAGTGAGTCAACAAGTTAACTAATCCTGATCTATGTTCGAATTCGATTGGCATTCTTTCCTATCTTGGAGTTTTTCTGACGCGATCGAAGAACCAATTTATTGGTATGCCATTATTTTATTATTAATTCTTTGTTCTCTTCTCATAGTAGTTGGAAAATTACGCAAAGAACTGATACCAGTTTTTGCTGATGAGGAGGGAAATGTGCATATTACTCCCCATGCCCTTCACGAATTAGTCAGAAAAACTTGTGAAGAAATACCGGGTATTTTTGCTCCCGCAACTGCCATTAAAAGAAAAGGGAATATTATTCGCTTGAATATCAGTATTCGAATAAGGCAGGATTGTAATATTAAAGAGACTCGACTAAACTTGAGAAGTAAAATCGAGACTATTATGGTTGAAAACCTAAGTTTTACTAATTTTGAAGGACTTGATATAGTTATAAAAGGGTTTCAAGGAAAAGATTAGAGTAGATTTTGCTTCTTCAATACTGGTTGACCAAATATCAGATCTACATTGGACGATCTTACCTCTGCCTTCCATCCTTTGTTTTTAAGGTTTATTAACCCTTTAGATGATATCCAAGCACTACCGATGGGTTTATTAATTGTCGGAGAAAAACCCCCAGATAAAACTTTGCCCATTACCTCATCCTCAAATAAAACAATTGATCCATCTCTTGGAATTCGCCTGTCTTCTACTTCATAAAATTTAACGCAACCAGATAAACCACCCTCGAATTCTTCACGCAATTTCCGCCTGCCCAAAAAGTTTATTTTATCCCATTTGATTGCCCAATTCAATCCTGCCTGAACTGGGTTTATTGACGAAGACAACTCGTGTCCATAAAGAGGAAATCCGGACTCTAACCTTAGACTATCTCTTGCCGCAAGTCCTGCCCACATAGCTTCACCTTTGATCTCAAATTCATTAAAACTAAGTGCCCATTGATATAAATCGTCTAAGGAACAATAAATTTCAAAACCATCTTCACCTGTGTATCCAGTTCGAGAAATTAATGCTTTTCCAATAGGAAATTCTTTCTCAATAAAAGACATTTTGGTTACACTTCTAAGATCCTCCTTTATTACCTCAGACAAGATTCTTTCACTCAAAGGTCCCTGCAAGGCAATTTGTCCAAATAATTTAGATTCATTTTTAATTGTGCAATCAAAACCACTGACATGCTTGGAAAAATGATCAAAATCTTTGTCAATATTAGATGCATTTACACATAGAAGATAATTCTCATCGCTTCTTTTATAGGCAATCAAGTCATCCATAGTGCCTCCGTCTTCATCACAAAATGGAGAGTAAATTGCTTTACCTGAACTCAAATTCATAACTGAATTTGTTAAAACATAATCTAGAAAATCATTAGCTTGTCTACCTAGCACGCTTATTTCCCCCATATGGCTAACATCAAACAAAGAAGATTTATGCCTAGTTTGTAAATGTTCTTCAACAGCACTTCCGTATGAAACCGGCATTTCCCAACCAGCAAATTCAGTTAATTTTGCTGATTTGAGTATATGGAAGTCATGTAAATGTAATTTTTTACTTCTTGTCATAATTTGTCTTGAAACTTTACCTTAATGTAAGGTAAATGAGCATTCTTAAAAATGATTATGGTTACATTATTTAGCTAAAAATCAATCAAAAGCGTAAAAGTACTATTAAACCTTCAGTCCTAATTTCCACCCAATGATTAACGAACTAATCATTGCCATAGTCCTTACAATTGGGATCTCTGCTCTTTGCTCAACTCTTGAAGCACTTATTTTAAGTGTGACCTCAGCAGAAATTGAAAGCTTAAAACTAAAATCACCGAAAAGAGGCAAACTTTTGGAAAAGTTTCATAAGGAAATTGAAGAAACCAGTTCAGCAATACTTAGTTTAAACACAATTGCCAACACACTTGGTGCTACCTTAGTGGGAGGTCTGGCTGAAAATGCACTAGGAGGAGGATCTAACAGCTTACTACTTTTTGCATGTGGCATGACAGTTGGGATCTTATTTTTTGCTGAAATTCTACCCAAAAATTTAGCTTTTTCGTTTCGGACGGAAATCTTGGGTAATTTTATATACCCTCTTTATTTTGTTCGAATCATAATGACCCCTTTTTCTAAAATTTGCAAAGCAACCGTATTGGCAGTGGTTCCATCTAAAGAAAAAGAAGCGGGTAGCGACGAAGAAGAAATTATCCTACTAGCAAAAAAAGGGGCAAAAACAGGCACTCTCACTAATGAAGAAAGTGCCTTAGTTACAAATGCACTCCGCTTGGACAAGTTAGAAGTTCGAGATATTATGACTCCAAGAACGGTAGTCACTTCTTTTGAAGAAAATTTAACTGTAGAAGAAGTTTTTAAACTTTATCCCAATGTTCCTTTTGCACGACTCCCAATATATAAAGACAACATTGATACTATTTCGGGAATAGTCAGAAGAAGAGATTTACATAATGCTATTGTAGAAAAAAAAGAAAAAACCACACTGAATTCCTTGGCAAAAGATGCAGTTTTTGTACCTGAAAATGCAACGGCGGACAAAGCACTTAGGCTTTTACTTTCCGAGCATTGTCAATTATCAATGGTAGTGGATGAATTTGGTTCTGTTGTTGGAGTTCTTGCAATGGAAGACATAATCGAAAGCATACTTGGACAAGAAATATTCGAGCATGATGATTTAGCAGTCGATATGAGAGAACTCGCAAAAAGAAAACATGAAGTACGGATATCAAAAGAAAACATTTCCAAACAAAATTAATCTTTGAAACTTAATCTTTCTGAATATTGGACTCATGATCTAAGTCCCTTCCTTTGGCAATTTCCTGTTCCTTATGACGACTGGGGACCCGGAGGTATAAGATGGTATGGAATTGCATATTTACTTGGATTTATTACTGCTGGCATCATTCTAAGAATTGCATGGAAACGAGGAAAAAGTCCATACGATCCAGACCAAGTAATGAACCTCATGACATTTCAAATTTTGGGCGTTCTAGTGGGAGGACGAATTGGTTATGCACTACTTTACCAAGGCTCTAAATTCTTAGATGACCCCATGATAATATTAAGAGTTTGGGAAGGAGGGATGGCGAGCCACGGAGGATTTATTGGCGTATGCATTGCCACACTCTGGTACGCAAAGCAATCAAAGCAATCTCCCTACCCGATTGGAGATTTAATTGTCAGTATCGTCCCTCCAGGGCTATTTTTTGGACGAATTGCAAATTTCATCAATGGAGAATTATGGGGGAAAACAACAGAAGTATCCTGGGGTGTACTTTTTCCGAAAGCCCCTGACTTTTTTCTTGGAATTGCAAGGCATCCTTCCCAGATATATGCTGGTATATTAGAAGGAATTCTGCCCTTCATTTATGTTCAGTGGCGGTTTTGGAAATGTGATATAACCTCTCGAATCCCTGGGCAATTATCTGGAGAATTTCTTATCATTTACTCAATTGCTAGAATTACAAATGAGTTTTTTAGGGAACCAGATGCACCTTTAATATCTAGCATGTCAAGAGGGCAGTTCTACTCAATATTTTTAGTACTTGGGGGAATTTTTCTTATTTATTTAGCACGAAGAAAGCATTTACATGTTTAAAGAAATCAAAACAGATAACCCTTCCTGATGAAATATATTTCACTAAATACATATTAAATGGTAATTATCTTTGACAGTTGATAGAAAAGAAAGACAACTAATAATGAAATATATTTAATGATAGGTAATTTATTCGGCTTTTTATCCAATGACATTGGAATCGACCTTGGAACTGCAAACACTTTAGTGTTTGTTAAAGATAGAGGTATTGTACTGAGGGAACCCAGTGTTGTCGCAAGATATAAAACTAGTAAAAAAGTTTGTGCAGTTGGTGCAGATGCTAAAAGAATGCTTGGTCGTACTCCTGGCACTATCGAAGCACTTCGACCGATGAAGGATGGGGTAATCGCTGACTTCGAGATATCTGAGGCAATGCTAAGATATTTCATTGAAAAAGTAGACAAACGCAAATTGGTGCCTCCCAGAGTTGTAATTGCTGTACCTTCTGGTATTACTGCTGTTGAAAAACGCGCGGTGAAAGATTCTGCTATTCGAGCGGGAGCGAGGGAAGTACTTTTACTCGGCGAACCTATGGCTGCTTCAATCGGTGCAGGATTACCGATTGACGAGGAATACGCCAACATGATTGTAGACATTGGTGGAGGAACTACCGAGGTCGCAATCATTTCAATTTCTGGAGTTTCATTTCAAAGAAGCATAAGAGTCGGAGGAGATGAGCTTGACGAAGCAATTATTGCCTACATGAAAAGGGCATATGGCCTTTTAATTGGTGTAAGAACAGCTGAGGAAATAAAATTCAACCTTGGCTCAGCTGCTCCAATTGTGAATGGTGAAATTAGCATGGATGTTAGGGGTCGCGATGCAACAGCAGGTTTGCCAGTCACAAAACATATTACCTCACAAGAAATTAGAGAGGAAGCCTTGAAGGAAGTAGTCACTCAAATTGTTGAGCTTGTCAAAAATGCACTAGACCGATGCCAACCCGAGCACTCTGCGGACCTTATCGACAGGGGGATTGTTCTGGCAGGCGGAGGAGCTTTAATTCGAGGACTAGATCAAGTTATAAGTGATGCCACAGGACTTACTGTAATCCAAGCCGAGGACCCACTCTGCTGCGTCGCAAATGGCACGGGGAAATTTCTCGATCTTTTAGGGACACTGTCTCGAGACCAAATTGACCGATTGGTAACGCAGTAATTAATCAGTTTGACGATCAAGTCAGATAGAAGAAAATCACACCCTTTTTTATACCTAGGTATTTTTGTGTTTTGTTGGTGGTGCCTTCCAACTAGTGTTAAAATATTTACTCAATCAACCTTTCGCGAATTTCAAGCCCCCATTTGGAACCTTACATCAAGAGTAGATGACTTGTCTAATTATTGGGGGCATTTGTCAGATTCCAAAAAGACATTAATTGCAAAAGGCAGAGAATTATCACGGCTTAACTCCGATCTAAGATTACAACAATATCGAGAAGTTGAACTATTAGAAGAAATTAAACGAATACAGGTTTTAGAAAAGAAATTATCAAATTTAAATTCTTCAATAAATTTAAATTCAAGTCAAAATTTCAATTCGGTTATTGCTAGAATATCAATCAGAAAAATGAGTAGTTGGTGGCAACAAATGACAATTCGTAAAGGGCAAAACGACGGATTTAAAATTGGGAATGGAGTGCTGTTTGATCGGGGAATTTTTGGGAGACTTATTAATGTAGACTCAAAATCCTCGGAAATAGAAATTCTTACAAACCCAAACTTTAGAATTGTAGCCCATTTTGCTAAAGACAGTAGACCCGTAACCTTTCAAGGAAATGGCATCGATTTGGGCGGAGAACCACATGGTTTGGTAATGGATGTACCTTATGATATGAATCCATCCCCTGAGGTTCCCCTAGAACTAGTAACCTCCTCGTTGGGCGGAAACTTCCCCAAAGGCATTCCAATTGGATTAGTTTACCAATTAGAGGGAGGAAAAGAAGGTTTATTTAAAACAGGAAAAGTGTTTATTGATCCCAAAATAACAAAGGTACTTGAGGTTAGTATTCTTACAGCAAATTAAACCTATACTTAAATGAAAACTAAAAATAAGAAATTCATTTTTTTATTAGTTATTAATATTTCAACTATTTGCCTACTCACTCTAATAAACTCAAGATTAAGTACTTGGGGTATAATACTATTTTTACCTGGTCTTTTCTTTTTTTCGTCATGCATACTTTTAGACACTCCAAGAGGAATGGGTATATGCGTAATTACAGGTCTTTTTTTAGATGTCATATACAATACTTATTTTGGATTTCTAGGACTAGCATTTCCGTTTTTACATATCCTAGGAAAACAGTGGCTAAAAGGGACGATTAATAATAAGCCATGGAGACCAGTTTTTTTTCAACTAGGAACAAACATAATACTAAGTATTGCCTGGTTTATTATTTTACTTTTTGAAAATCAATTAAATATGAAATGGGAAATGAATAGATTTATATACGAAAGTTTAATAGCATCTATTGTTTTTATACCGATTTGTTTTTGGAATTTTGAATTTACTATGCAAATAATAAAAATGACATGCCATGATAATTTAAAGACAATAAATGAGTATGAAAGAAACTGAAAAATTTCGTTCTGAAAATAGTCGACTTAATATATTTCGTTTTTTTTATGGTGTCTTATTTATATTACTTTTCACTTTTCTTACAAAACTTCAATTATTTCAGTCGGAGCAATTTGAAGATAAAGAAAGAAAGCAAGGACAGAGAAGAATACTTCGACCTGGTTCGAGGGGCGATGTTTTAGATACAGAGGGACGATTACTCATAGGTAATAAAGCACAATTTTCTGCTGTAATACATTTAGATCGATTAAAATCTGAAATTTGGGAGAAAAAAGTATTATTAAAAAAGTTAGCTTTTAAAATTAGAGATCAATTGGCTAATTCTGAAAATCTAACAGTTAATAATTTAATAAATCTTTGCTTAAAAGAGAATCATGTTAAAGAAAGATCAATAATCTTAAGTGGTGTCAAAAAAGAATATAACTTTTTACAGACCAAGATTTATTGGCAAAGCCAAAGATTATCTGTTCAAGATGAAAAAAATGGCAAATGGACCTCTCAAATTGCAACACTTGAGAGAAATTCAAACCAACTGCTTGAAACAGAAAATATTGGTGATAAAATGAATATCGATGTAGCTGGACTGTTCACAACTACCTTTTACCGTCATACTAAAAATGTTTTTTTGCCATTTTCACCACTGAATTTAAAATCTTATGATCCGGATACTAAATTTCTAAAAACATTTTTTTCGTTGACCAACCCCGACAATAATTTAGCTCCAAAATTCAACACAAATAGTATTACATTAAGTTGGGAAGCTCGTTATGCTGTGGTTAATAAATACCTCCGTTCAATTAACCATATTTCAGATAGAAATGAGTCTCTATCTCTGGAACATTTAAAA
>MEHZ011595226.1_pt1 | contig 21744 bp, 16 predicted proteins | sample 897221 | NCBI WGS metagenome assembly MEHZ01 (sample SAMN05514161, study PRJNA337945) | marine metagenome | isolation source: marine surface water | place: Arctic Ocean | collected 2007-12-13
CGCCGGGTGTAGATGACCTGGCGTGGTGGTGGTGAACCGGTTACTTCTTGCGGGTGGGAAGGCCTACAGCGGCGGTTTGATTGGCCCATTCCGGCCAGCGTTCGCGGCTCTTCTGCGAAAGCCGGCGCATGAGATCAATTGCCGCCGGGTCATCGTCGCCGGGGCGAGTGTCGATGACACCGTCCTTGATCATGGCCTCGATGATGGCTCGTCCCAGATCAGTGCGCACAACAGTCAACGTCCAGTCCGTCTCGTTGCCAATGCCACCCGTGCTGATGTCGGCGTGCTCGGCAGCGAAGTCAGGGCAGTGAAGGCAGCCCTCACGAGTCCAGGCATGACATTCTTTCAGGTTGATCTCGTGGTACGAGCCGTCCTTCATCCAAACCTGGAAGACACCTTTGATGTTCATCTTGACGATGTCATCCTTGTTCAAGCCGTACTTGATGCCGAACAATTCATCGAAGAGTGAGTCATCGAAGGACTTGGAACACAGCAGGCCGATGTTCAACTTGAACGGCTTGGACACCTTGCCGACCTTGCGGTGCCACATGACAGGCGCAATCGACGTCTGACAGCTCATGCCAACTAGTGCGAGACGCTCGAGGCCCTTCTCTTTGGCTTCGGGAAAGGCCATGGTGTTGGCCGAATAGGTGTAGCGGCTTCCTGCGCCAGCCAGGACTTCTTCTCGGTTCGTTGCGACAGCGGGGACGGCCTTCCAGCCACCGCCGCCAGCACCGCCTTCAAGATGGCTGACAAGAGCGCCATCGAGGATATCGTTTTCGAGGCACCAGATCAGAATGGCAGAGACCAGGCCGCCGTCTTGGCCGGTGTCGTAGACGAAATCGTCGCTGGCTCGCACCAGTAAAATGTCCTTGAACACGCCGGACATCTCGTCGGGTTCACGGACTCGGCCAAACAAGTGCTCGTCGGCCTCGGTCTCCCAGTCCCGGAAACGGGGGCAGGCACGGGTGCAGCTGGTGCAGCCCTTTTCGCCGTGGATACAGTTCGCTTCGCCGAGTTCTTCTTCGAGATGGAACGGCTTGTAGTGCCCAGGCTCGTGCTTGTAGCCAATGACGTCGTGGGGGCAGGCAATCACACAGCCCGCACAGCCGGTGCAGAGACCGCTGTTGATGACCTCGTCGTGGAGTTCCTTCCACTGGTGCGTCCACCGGACGCGTGCTGGTTTGGTGGCCTCAGCTGTGCTCATGGCTTGAGCTTAAAGGGCCGGTCCACCCGATCGACAGGCAGACGGCAACTCTGTGCCTAGGTCTAGGCAGAAGACCTGGTTCTGAATCAGGTGGCAGTTGCCCAAACGGCGTATAGAGGATCGCCTAGAGCGGTGCCTGTCCGGTTCTGGATCGTTGCGGGCGTGAACCCACCGGCGAGCTCGAAGTAGCGGGCGACGATGTCGCAACGCTGGGCTTGGGTCGCTAGCAACCAGCCCCGGATCGCCTTGGTAGGGAAACAGCGGTTACTGAAGGTACAGACCAGACGGCCGCCTGGTTTTAGAATCCGTTGTACGTCGACAAAGACCCCGATTGGCTGGGTCAAGTAGTCGACCGACACCGCACAGACGACGTCGTCGAAGTGGCTGTCGGCAAACGGAAGTGTGGGTGTTGTGTTCAGATCATGAGCCAGCACTTCAGTGGCCATGGGGTTGGCGTGCAGCTCGGTCCAATTCATACCCAGCACCACGAGTTCGTCTGGAGTCGTGGCGAAGTGCGAAATCCATGAACCCATCAGGTCTAAGACGCGCCCGTTGATCCTGAGTTCGTCATACAACGCACCCACGGCACTAATTGCAGCGTCGTCAATGTGTTGGACTAGGCGTGCGGGCTCGTAGAACCGGGTGTCATCGCTGTCATCGGACCGGCTAAAGAACCCGGCTGGGAAATGATCTGAACTCTGCAGCGCCCTCGGCAGGATTCGAACCTGCGCACATGGCTCCGGAAGCCAATGCTCTATCCCCTGAGCTACGAGGGCTATTACGTTGCTGACATATGTGAGCAACGCGGTTCAGCACTGTAGTGGTGCCGATCCAGTTTTGGAGACTCGTCTGCACCCATTTACGCAGACGAAGAGAGACCTAGATGCCGCCAGCGCCGAATCCCGTCTCCATGACCTGCAGAATGGCTGGGCCGAGCAGCACCATCAAGAGCGGCGGAAGGATGCAGGTCACAAGAGGAAGCAGCATGAGCACGGGTAGCTTCATCGCCCGCTCTTCGGCCCGCTGACGACGCTTGGTGCGAAGCTCATCGGCCTGGATTTGCAGTACGTCGGCGATAGACACACCGGTTTTCTCTGCCTGGGCGATTGCTCGAACAAAACTGGTCATGTCAGGAACGTCTGAGCGCTCTTGCAGGCTTTTGAATGCACGCATGCGGGTCATACCAATACGAACATCGTGTAGGAAGCGACCAAGCTCGTCGGACAAGGGCCCCTCGGTAGAGCCAACCGTGCGAGCGATTGCTTGTTCGAAGCCCAGACCGGCTTGCACAGTGATCGCGATCTGGTCAGCGATGTCGGGCAGTTCAGACTGGATGGCTTCCTGGCGGGCACGAGCACGGTTGGTCAAGTAGGTGTCGACACTTCGCCAGCCGAGAAGGACGATGATTGCGCCAAGCAGAATGCCCTTGTTGCCAGAGACGCCACGCCAGGCCAGCAGACCGAACGTCACTCCGCTAGCCAGCGAGATAGTGCGAGCGGTTGCAATACGTTGTGGTGTCCACGCACTCGAGATGCCGCCGGTGACGGCCATTTCGTGCAGTTCAGCGATGCGGCTCTTTGGTGTAGCACCCGTGATGATGGCGTTGGCCTTCTTCAGCCACGGCTGGACCACACGCTCAGAGCGAGAACGGGCCAGCAAGACCTCGTGAAGGTTCGACCGGTGACGCGACCGTGGCGTCCGCCGATGGCACGGGCGAAAGCGATGGCGATATCGAAAGTATTGCCCCTGCGCCAGGGCTTGATGACGACTCAGAAGAGACTTCCCCGGGCAGTACTGGCGACATTGAAGATGCTGCAGAGACTGATGTGGCCGAGACTCCGACCGATGATGAAGCAGTCAGCGGGGCTGCTGCCAACGCTTCGAGTGACGGGGGAGACAAAACCCAGCCTGCTGTTCTATCGCTCCCGGATTTCGATGCTGCCCGAGGTGCAACAGGTGACCCCGGGTACCTGCCGCTTGATGGAGGAGTCCCTGCCCCCAGTAAGTACTTCGCCAACTGGCCTCAACGGGCCCTGACCTGGCACTCCGTGACGGATCCAGACACGAACTGTGCACGTCCGGGCCATAGCGAGATCCGTTACGTCAACGGGTTGGGAATCACCCAGCAGGTACGTGATCCCCAGCTGCGATTCAGTGGCGAGATCTCACACTTTGTGGTGAGCGACGAGCAGAACGTTGCTGCTTGGGTAGTGGCATGTGGCGAAGAACTTGAGCTGTACGTTGGCACGCTCGAACCGACGGGCCGGATTATCGAACCGACGTTGGCTTGGGCAGGGCTCAACCAGCTCGGCATTGGTCCTGCGGGAGTCCAACGAGGTCAGCCTGAATGCCATCGAACCCAACGGTTCCGCATTCTCAATCGACTACAACATCGAGACGGGACTTCTTCGTCGCAACGGCGGTCCTTCTCGCATCATGGCCGAAGCTGGCGCACCTGCTGATCGCAGCCCGACGCCGCTGGCGCCATCACCCGATGGTGGGCTCACCTATTGGCAGGGCGGCGCCCAAGCTGGCACAGCCTCAGACTGTGCCGAGCCCTACGGTTCCGGTCGGTCCGACACGATCTGGCTCCGCCAAGGTGAAGGCCAATGGCAACACGCCGGTACCGGTGACTTCCCCATCGAAACCATTACTGCTGGGGCGCTTGACTCGGCTTCGCTACAGTTTGCTTTCGCCGACCTATGTCCTGGTCAGTCGGGCGCGTCATGGTTGGCACGCAACTCGCAGACGGTCGTATTGATGATGTAGTAACGATCGATCTCACGCCGTTCGTTCCTGGCTATGGGGCCCAGCTGTTTTGGGTCGACGAGTTCACATTGCGCATCGAGACCGACAACATCGAGTTCGGGCTCGGCACCGTCGGCTTCGACTACCGGCCAGACCAGGGCGTCATGGTGCAATTGGACTAGTTGGCTGGTGTCAAACACCGGTCGCACACCTCGACGGACACCCGTTGCCGCTCGCGTCGTTCTCGAAACCGCCACTCCTGGCCGAGGAGTGTCGGTTCCTGCAGCCTTGCAAGCGGCTCGGCTGCCTGCCGTCATGCAACCGGGATTCTTCAGCGCCCTGCTAGCAGCCGCTCTGATCGGTCGTTATAAAAGTGCACGATCTTCGACACCGCTTTTCCACAGGGATAACTACCCTTGCCGCCCATGGCTGTTCCAACTGCTCCTACCGCGGCGTTTCAAATTCAAATGCGTGTGCGACTTCGTAATGTGCCAGGCGTGCTTGGTGCACTGGCATCAGTGATTGGTGATGTTGGCGGCAACATCGCTGTCGTCGAAGGTTTCGAGGCGAAGGGAGCTTCGTTGGAACGCAGCATCTGCGTGAATGCTCGCGACGAAGATCACCAGAAACGCATCGTGAAAGCCGTCGAAGGGCTGCAGGACGTCGAGCTGTTGGACTGGTTCGATCGCACATTCCGTATGCATGAATCCGGCAAGATCGAAACCGGGGCGCTTTGCTCGGTCGGCGATCGAGATGACTTGTCCATGGCGTACACGCCGGGTGTGGCCCGCGTCTGTATGGCTATCCACGAGGACGTCGCGAAGTCATACAAGTACACGATTCGCAAGAACACCGTCGCCATCGTCAGCGATGGGACAGCGGTGTTGGGTCTTGGCAATATCGGCCCCGAGGCAGCCATGCCAGTGATGGAAGGCAAGGCGCTGCTGTTCAAGGAATTCGCTGGCGTCGATGCGTTTCCTCTGTGCTTGAACACGACCGATATCGAAGAGATCATCGAAACAGTCGAGCGCATTGCCCCCACCTTTGGCGGGATCAACCTGGAAGATATTGCAGCCCCCGCCTGCTTCGAGATTGAAGAACGGCTAAAGGAATCACTCGATATCCCTGTGTTCCATGACGACCAGCACGGCACGGCTGTGGTGGCACTCGCAGCGCTGTGGAACTCGCTGAAGATCGTGGACAAAGACATGGGCGATATCTCCGTCGTCATCTCTGGCATCGGTGCCGCAGGGGTCGCCATTGGCAAGATCCTGCTGAGCGCTGGGGTTGGTGAAATCATCGGCGTGGACTCAACCGGAGCCATCTACGAAGGGCGCGACCGGTTGAACCCGGTCAAAGAATGGTTCGCCGCAAACACGAACCGAGACCGCCGTGTCGGCAGCCTGCAAGACGTCATTGTTGGCACCGACGTGTTCATGGGTGTGAGCGCGCCCGACGTGCTCACCGCCGCTGATCTTCGTGGCATGGCAGCTGCTCCAATCATCTTCGCTATGGCCAACCCCAATCCCGAGATCACCCCTGAAGCCGCCGATGGCCTAGCTGCGGTTATGGCTACCGGCCGAAGCGACTACCCGAACCAGATCAACAATGTGCTGGCGTTCCCCGGTCTGTTCCGTGGCGCACTCGACGTCGGTGCAACCGACATTACCGAGTCGATGAAGCTGGCTGCCGCCGAGAACATCGCATCTGTGGTCGGCGCTGATCTCGCACCGGACTACATCATCCCGTCGGTGTTCGACCCTCGAGTACTCGCAGCTGTGGCACCAGCTGTGTCTGCCGCTGCGATTGCCGACGGGGTTATCCGAGCCTGATGTTCAATTGGTCCATGCGGCCTCTACCAGGCGCAAACGCGGACTAGTAGGAACGCAAGAAACCGCCGGGACCCTAGACCTGGGAACTCGAGAGCAAGGTTTCGGCGAGGAACGAGATGAAAGCTGGACTACCGGGGCGTTGGACTCCCGGAGACCTCGAACGCAATCAGCTCGGACAGGATGAGGAGCCCGCGGTTCGCTGGGCTTACTAACGCGACGAATCCGGACTACCCCGAATACGCTTCCCGGCATGATTCGTGAGCAGTTGACTGAGGCGCTCGTTAGAGCGCTCAGCACCCTTGGTGTTGAGATTGATGCTGGCTCCATTGAGCTCGAGCGGCCAGCCCGTCGTGAACACGGCGACTGGTCATCTAACATCGCCATGGCTAATTGGAAGCCAGCGGGTCGTGAGAATCCACGAGCGTTCGCTGGCGAGATGACCGATCTGTTGAACGCCGACTTGCCAGCCCATGTTGAAACAGTCGAGATCGCTGGCCCTGGGTTCGTGAACTTCCGGCTTTTCGATACCTGGCTGTACGACGAGATCGTTCATGCCGCCGAGGCTGGCGTCGAGAATTTTGGCCGTCATGATTTCGGTGCAGGCACACACGTGAACGTGGAGTTCGTCAGTGCGAACCCAAACAAGCCGTTGCACGCTGGCCATGCCCGTGGCGCCGTGTACGGCGACTCGGTTGCTCGGCTGCTGGCAGCCGTCGGGTACCAGGTCACGACCGAGTTCTATTTGAACGACCGGGGCGTGCAAATGTCCTTGTTCGCAGACTCGCTAGCGGCGCGCAAACGCGGCGATGACGTGCCTGAAAACGGTTATCACGGTGAGTACCTGATCGAGTGGGCCGCCGAGATGCCCGACGACGCCGATCCTCTCGAGTGGGGATACGCCAGAGCGTTGCAGAGCCACAAGGACACACTTGCCAAGGTCAGCGTGCACCACCAGGTGTGGTTTTCAGAGCGATCCCTCGTCGCCGACGGCCAAGTGCCCAATGCGCTCAACGAGCTACGGGCGAGCGGCATGGTCTACGAAGCCGACGGTGCGACCTGGCTCAAGACGACCGAGGCTGGCGACGATAAGGATCGTGTTCTGATCAAGGCAAATGGTGACTTCACCTATCTCACACCCGACATCGCCTATCACCGAGACAAGTTCAGCCGATCGGACCGGCTGATCAATGTTTGGGGCGCCGATCACCACGGCTACATCCCGCGAATGAAGGCCGCCATGAACTTTCTCGGCAACGATCCGGACGCTCTCGAAGTCATCGTCACCCAACTTGTATCGCTTGAACGCGAAGGTGTCGAGGTCCAGATGTCCGGTCGCCTGGGCGATATGGTGTCGCTCGACGAAGTTGTCGATGAAGTCGGCCCCGATGCCGCACGGTTCACGTTCCTGACGCAGTCCATGGACACTAAACAAAAGATCGACCTGACCGCGCTGGCTGAGAAGAGCATGGATAATCCGGTCTATTACGTGCAGTACGCAACGGCCCGGATCAATCAACTCACCAAGAATGCAGAGATGGCAGGGCATGCGCGTGTTGTTCTTAGCGATGTCAACTTGAGCACGTTGACCAATGAGCGCGAGCTCGAGGTCCTGCGGGTGTTGAGCACGTTCAGCGAGATCGTGGCCATCGCCGCCCGGGAACGGGCACCACACAAGATCACCACATGGTTGCGTGAGCTTGCCGCAGCGTTTCATGGTTTCTACGCCGACTGTTATGTCGTCGGTGATGGCGTAAGCCCCGAGCTCACGCAGGCCAGGTTGTGGCTTATCGAGGCAGCACGGATCGGGCTGACCAGTGGCCTAGATCTCGTAGGTGTCTCTGCCCCAGAGGAAATGCGATGACGGCCAACCTCGCTAACGGACCTATCCCTCGACACCTGCTCCCTGACAACGCAGCAGTGTCGGCCGAAGGCCGCATGAGCGTCGGTGGAGTCGACATTTCTGAACTGGCCACTGAGTTCGGCACACCATTATTCATTTATGACGAGGACCATTTGCGCGATCGATGTCGCGAGGCCGTCGAAGTCTTTGGTTCTGGCGTCGCGTATGCAACCAAGGCGTTCCTGTGTGTGGCCATGGCCAAACTCGCGCACGAAGAGGGCATGCACCTCGATGTCGCAACGCTGGGCGAGCTCCACGTAGCGAAGACGGCGGGTGTGCCAGCTAGCGATTGTGTGTTTCACGGCAATAACAAGTCCAGTGCCGAACTGTTGGCTGCAATGCAGGCCGGGGTCGGCCGCATCGTGATCGACAGCTTCGACGAGATCGCTCGAATTGAGGCCATCCACGCCGAGACAGGCCTAGTAGCGAGCGCTCTGCTGCGCATCACGCCGGGCGTCGAAGCCCACACTCACGAGTTCATTGCGACCGGCCAAGACGATTCGAAATTCGGCTTCACCGTCTCGACGGGCTTGGCAGACCAGGCCATCGAACAGACGACTGCATCACCGGCCATTGATCTGCTCGGCATCCACGCCCACATTGGATCTCAGGTCTTTCGCATTGACTCAATGCGCCAGTCGGCCGCGGTGTTGGCCGAGATATCACAGCGTTACCAGCTTCCCGAGCTCTCTGTCGGCGGCGGACTGGGCGTTGCCTATGTTGGTAGTGAGGAAGCCCCGACGATTTCACAATGGGGGCGATCGGTGCTCGAAGCGACCGGCGACGCCGGCATCGCAGCGCATGTGCTGGCGGAGCCTGGTCGTTCGATCGTGGCGACTGCAGGCATGACTGTCTACCAGGTCGGCACCGTGAAAGAACTTAAGGGTATTCGTACCTACGTAGCCGTCGACGGTGGCATGAGCGACAATCCTCGACCCGTGCTCTACGGCAGTGGCTACGAGACCTTTATTCCTGACCGTGCCGATGCGGACCGGCCAGATCAGGTTCGCCTGGTCGGCAAACACTGCGAGTCAGGCGACATCATCATTCGCGAAGCCAACGTGCCCGCTGATCTGGCCGTTGGTGATTTGCTCGTCACGCCGGTCACTGGGGCCTACGGCCACTCGCTGGCGTCGAACTACAACAAGGTCACCCGCCCCGCCGTGGTCTTCGTCCGCGATGGCCACGCCCGCCTGGTGGTACGTCGCGAAGAACTCGACGACCTGACCCGCCTCGACGTCCTCTCATAGGGTCCTGAAGAATGCTGATATGAGCGCTATGTGCTATTTCAGCATCCTGCCAACGCAAATTAGGAGCGCTATGGACCCACGAGGTGCCCCAGACTCCTCATTTGCGTGAAGAAGTCGGGGATCAGGCGGGAACTCAGTCGCTAGTCTCCTGTGGATGGAAATGCAGTCGGTGCGTATTGGGCTTCTTGGCTTTGGAACCGTGGGTGGTTCCCTGGTCGAACTGATTACTGAGCAGCGAACTGATATTGCTGCGCTGACCGGTATTGACCTGATCGTGACCCGAGTCGCAGTCAACGATTTGACGAAGCCCCGCCCGGGCATCGGAGATGCGATGTTGACCGATCAGGCAAGCGAAGTGATCCAAGCCGACGACGTTGATCTGGTCGTCGAGCTGGTCGGTGCGGTAGACCTGGCCCGCGACTGGATCGGTCAAGCACTGCGGGCAGGAAAGTCCGTAGTGACAGCCAACAAGGCACTGCTTGCCGCTCACGGCCGCGAGCTATTGGACCTTGCCGCAGAGAACAACGCGGAGCTTCTTTTCGAAGCATCGGTTGCAGGTGCGATTCCGCTCATGCGCACATTGCAGAAGTCATTGCGAGGCGAGCCGATCACCCGGATCATGGGCATCGTCAACGGCACCACCAATTACATGTTGTCTGCTATGACCGAAGACGGTGCCGACTATGCCGAAATTCTGGCCGAGGCTCAACGTCTGGGTTACGCCGAGGCAGACCCGACCGCCGATGTCGAGGGCCACGACGCACAAGCCAAGGCTGCGATCATCGCCACAGTTGCATTCGGGGTGAGCATCACTGCTGACGATGTCCCGGTTGAAGGGATCAGCGGCGTCACGGCAGCAGATATAGCTAATGCCAGCAGGCTGGGTTATGTGATCAAGTTGCTTGCCGTCGTCGAGCGGGTTGGGACCGAAGCACCGTATGAGATCTCGGCTCGGGTGAACCCGACGATGGTGCCATTCAACCATCCTTTGGCGACGGTGCGCGGCAGCTTCAACGCTGTATTCATCGAGGGTGGTGCGCTCGATGAACTCATGTTGTATGGCCGCGGCGCAGGCGGGCGTCCAACCGCGTCGGCTGTGCTGGGCGATGTCATCGAGGCCGCCAGCGGCATTACACAAGGCACTGTGCGACGGTTGCCCCCCTTGGCTGATGCACTCGTGCGTCCTCCTGAAGCTGCCACATCTGCCTTCTATCTCGATCTAGCGGTAGATGACAGCCCCGGTGTCCTGGCCGAAGTCGCCGGCGTGTTCGGTGCAAATCATGTATCGATCCGGTCAATGGAACAAGAAGGCACCGGTACCGAGGCGAGCCTGGCGTTCATCACGCACCAGGCTTCGGAGGCTGACATTGCAGCAACAATCGAGAAGCTGAATTCCTTGCCGAGCGTCAATCGTGTCGGCGCTCTGTATCGGGTTATCGGCGTATGAGCGCCATGAAGTTCATGAGCACCCGGGGCGCCGCCCCCGCTCTGGACTTTGGCGACGTGTTGCTCACGGGCCTTGCAAACGATGGCGGCTTGTACCTGCCCGAGAGCTGGCCTCAGTCGGTCACCACGGCGCGCACCGACACCTATGTGAACACAGCCGTTGATGTCATGTGGCCCTTCGTCGACGGTGTGATCGACCGCGACGACTTTGAGGCCATCGTAAATGAGACCTATGCGACCTTCGAGACCGACAATGTGGTGGAGCTCGTCGAGATCGACCCGGACATCTGGCTACTCGAGCTATTCCACGGACCGACGTTGGCGTTCAAGGACATCGCTCTGCAGCTCGTTGGGCGTTTGTTCGACTATGAACTGGGTCGACGAAACGAGCGCATCACGATTGTGGGTGCGACCTCCGGTGACACCGGCTCGGCCGCAATCGAGGCGTGCCGCGACCGTGACGCCATCGACATCTTCATTCTTCATCCCCATGGCCGGGTCAGCGACGTCCAGCGTCGTCAGATGACCACGGTCGATTCGCCAAACGTGCACAACGTGGCCATTGAAGGCACGTTCGACGACTGCCAGGACCTGGTCAAGGCCATGTTCGCGGACGCAACGTTTCGTGACGAGGTGCGTCTAGGCGCAGTGAACTCGATCAACTGGGCTCGGGTCATGGCCCAAATCGTCTACTACGTCGTGGCCTCATCACGAGTAGCGTCGGTTTCTACGCCGGTTTCGTTCACCGTGCCAACAGGAAACTTCGGCAATGTGTTTGCAGGCTGGGCAGCACGCAGCATGGGTCTTCGGATCGACCGGTTCTGCGTGGCGAGCAACAGCAATGACATCCTGGCTCGGCTCTTCAACACGGGTAAAATGGAAATTCTGGAGGTTGTGCCGACGCTGTCGCCAAGCATGGACATCCAGATTTCGAGCAATTTGGAACGGCTGCTGTTTGAGACTCATGGCCGTGACGGCCAACGCATCGCCGAGGCTATGGCCGAGTTCCGTGAGAGTGGCTCTTTGACGCTCGACGACCCTCACCGTGAGTTGCTCGCCGAACTGTGGAGCGCCGTGCGGGTTGACGACGATGCGCCGGGCGGCGTGCTTGAAACTATTGCCCAGGTCTATGAGACACATGGCATGCTGCTCGATCCACATAGCGCTGTAGGGCTGAGCGCTGCCCGGTCCATGTCCTCGAATGGTTCGCCAATGGTGTGTCTGGCAACGGCGCATCCAGCGAAGTTTCCCGATGCCGTCGAGAAAGGGAGCGGTCAGCGACCAGAGCTCCCGAGCCGAGTTGGAGACTTGTTCAATCGCGAGGAGCGCTTTGACGTGCTGCCGAACGACTTGGCGATCGTCCAAGCCCATGTGCGAGAGCACCGGTAGATGCCCAGCGTCGTCGAATTCCGGCACGTAACTCTCGATGACGTCGACGCCGTTTTAGACCTGTGGCGTCTGGGTGGTGTCGAGCACGACCCCGAGATGGACCGCGGGGAGATCGTGACCAAACTCGAACATGATGGCGACTTGTTCATACTCGCCGAGCGTGATGGCAGCGTCGTCGGGTCGGTGATGGGAACCTATGACGGCCATCGTGGCCGAGTGAAGCGGTGCGTCATTGACCCCGGTCAGCAGGGCAGTGGGCTTGGCCGCCAGATCATGGCTGAACTCGAACGTCGCTTCGCTGTTCGAGGTATCACCGAGCTGAGGCTTGAAGTCTGGGCCGACAACACCGGTGCCCAAGCGTTCTGGTCAAACATGGGCTGGGAGCACCTCGAAGACATCCGGTACTACACCCGCAGCCTGCGGACTGACTGACCAAGACCAACTGATCAATACGGACAGGTGCAGCGCAGGGAGCTGTCGGTTTTTGTGTGATCGCCTTATCCTCGTTTCGTGACTGATCAGCAGCGAGTTATCTGTCTTGATGTCGAGGGTGTGCTCATGCCCGAGGTCTGGGTTGAGCTGGCCGAACTGACCGGTATCGAAGAGCTACGGCGGACGACTCGCGACGAACCGGATTACGACGTCCTCATGAACTACAGGCTCGGCATTCTGGCCGATCATGACCTGACGATGTCGACAGTCGCCGAGGTTCTGGCAGAAATCGAGCCGCTCGATGGGGCCGCCGAATTCCTTGATGCACTGCGCAGCCGCCATCAGGTGCTGTTGCTGAGCGACACGTTTGAGCAATACGCAGGTGCCATGATGCCGCATCTTGGACTGCCAACGATCTTCTGCCACCGCCTGATCGTCGACAATGACCGCATCGTCAACTACGAGCTGCGTACCCCTGATCACAAGCGGCGCACCGTCGAGGCGATGCAGGCCTTGAACTTCCATGTGACCGCTGGTGGAGACTCGTTTAACGACCTGTCCATGTTGAACGCCGCCGAGGCGGGCAGCTTGTTCCATGCGCCGGACCAGATCATCGCGGACAACCCGCAGCTTGCCTCGTTCCAGGAGTACGACGACTTCTTGCACTGGATTGATTCTCTTTAGCCACACGTCTCAGTCACACGTCATCGGGCCCGTACCCGGTCGATGTTCCAAGACGAGGAACGGTTCGGCGCCACTGATACCGTTCCACCCAGGTAGTTAGCCACCGAAGTTCTTTCGCAAACGGGCCTTGTCCCGTCTTCCCGCCCCTCATTCCCGCCCCAGATCGGGCTGCGGAACTGAGTGGCATCACACACCTCACAGGAGTTACCCGTGACTTCCGATCGCAGCACCCTTGAAGGCAAGGATCGTGCCGAACTGACCGTCATCGCGAAGGCGATGGGCAACAAGGTCGGGTCTCGCATGCGCAAGGGGCAGATCATCGATCTGATCGTTGGTACCAACGAGGATGATGTACCCGGCGGCTCCGGGGCACAACTGGTGTTTGACGACGCCCAGGACACCACAGCTGACAGCAGCGGTGGAAATGAAAGCTCCGTTGGTGATGCGAGCGCTGATGACAGCGTTGATGTCGTTACGGGCACTGATGCCGGTGAGCAAACCCCCACACCGAACAGGGGCGAATCCCAACGCTCTGCAGGCAAGGCTCGACAGAACGTCCGCAACGATGCGATTAATGATCGTGGTAACCGTGGCGATGCGAATAATGATCGTGGTAACCGTGGCGATGATCGTGGTAATCGTGGTAACCGTGGCGATGCGAAGAGTGATCGTGGCGATGCGATTGATGATCGTGGTAATCGTGGTAACCGTGGCGGTGCGAATAATGAACGTGGTAACCGTGGCGATGCGAATAATGATCGCGGTGATGCGAACAATGATCGCAACGAAGCGAACAATGATCGCAGCGATGCGAATAATGATCACGGGAACCAGAGTGACGCTGATCAGGGCAATAAGCGTCGCCGCCGCCGCCGGGGTCGTGACCGCGAGGAATTGGCATGGGAGGGCGAGCCCGTCTCTGTCGATGGCTTCCTGGACCTGCGCAGCGACGGTTATGGCTTCCTGCGCGTAGAGGGCGGCCTTGCAAGCCGTGATGATTGTTATGTGCCAGTCAAGATGGTGCGCGACTTCGGGCTGCGATCAGGTGACCGCATTCTTGGTACATCACGACCTGCTGCTCGCAATGAGAAGAACCCAGCGCTGCTCACCGTCGAGGCCGTAAATGAACGCGATCCTGAAGAGGCGCGTGGGCGCCCTCACTTCGACGATCTCACTCCGATTTTCCCGAACGAGCAACTCGTCTTGGAGCGAGCGTCGACGCCTGCAAACCTGACGGCTCGAATCGTGGATCTTGTTGCCCCTATTGGCAAGGGCCAGCGTGGCCTGATCGTGGCGCCACCCAAGGCCGGCAAGACAACCGTTATCAAGGAGATCGTTCGCTCGATCGAAGCGAACCATCCCGAAGTCCGGCTCATCGTTATGCTCATCGACGAACGCCCCGAAGAAGTCACCGACATGAAGCGGTGGCTTGATAAAGGTGAGGTCGTGGCTTCAACTTTCGACCGCCCAACCGAGGAACATATAGCGGTCGCCGAGCTTGTATCAGAACGAGCTCGTCGCATGGTCGAATCTGGCGACGACGTCTGCATCATCATGGACGGCATCACCCGTCTGGCTCGGGCCTATAACTTGAGTGGCCGTTTCAGCGGGCGCACTATGTCAGGCGGCGTAGACGCAGGTGCCTTGTACCCAGGCAAGCGGCTATTTGGCTCGGCTCGCAATATCGAAGGCGGCGGGTCGCTGACCATCTTGGCTACGGCGCTGGTCGAGACCGGTTCCCGTATGGACGAGGTAATCTTCGAAGAGTTCAAGGGAACGGGCAACATGGAGTTGCGGTTGTCTCGTGACGCCGCCGAGAAGCGCATGTGGCCCGCGGTCGACATCGCGGCCAGCTCAACTCGTCACGATGAGTTGTTGATGGACTCCAAGAGTGTGGGTGCCACGACCAAGATGCGTCGTGTTCTCGATGCGGTCGGCAATGAAGGCTCATCGAAGACCGTTGCATCACTGGACCTGCTGCTAGACCGACTGACGAACTTCAAGACCAACGCCGACTTCCTGAACGAAGTCGCCAAGTCCAAGTAGCAGCTGGCCTCGGCCGCCTGCAAACCTGGTCGAGCATGGTCCATGCCGGTTCGGTTGGGGACAGCTACGACAACGATGATGGCGGGAGCCAAAAGAGTCAACGCCCTAATCGGGAGTTTCAACGGCTCTATAAATCCGAACTCATCTGCTGCCAAAGCTCATGGACCGGGCTCGACGGCGTCGAGTTCGTAACCGGCGAATACGGCAACTGGTACAACCACCGACGAGCCCACGACGAGACCCTTCCCGGACCCCGCTACATCGCCCCACCCCGACACGAAGCCAACCCCTCCATGCGAACCGTCACCGCCGACCCGGCCATGACCCAAGCCTCTAGGAGAATCGGGCCGATTCAGACCCTAAATATGAACTTTCACGGTGCCTCGGTTTGAGTCTCATCGAGACCAACTACAGCATCCGTGAAAACGACCGCCGATGAATTTGAATATCGTGCTTTTGCATCTGAGCCAGCATTTCAGGATTAGAGAATACTTCTTTGCTGCCCACCATCAATTGGTCTAATGAATTCGTGTACGTGACATTTAGGAAGGCGCCAGTCATTTCTCCAGCTGCGACAGCCTGCATCAACCGCATGCCGTTCACTGAATAATGAGAAAGAATCCCGTAATTTCGGTCGATGTCTAGCGTCTGTTCTTCCGGCGATATTGGGCTTCCAGTCATCATGATGGCCGAGAAGTAAGCGCCTTCTGGGGCACCGCGCTCTTGGTCTATGTGCATCAAGCTGCGGCCTTGGACAGCAACACCTGCATTTTTAAACGAATCGACCACGCGTCCGTCATTGTTCATCGCAGCCAGTCCAGTCATGGCAGCATCAATCGACTCCCAATCAAAACTGATTAAAATCATGCCTGCTTGATCGCCTCCGAGCATCGTTTGAGACAGCCGAGCCCCTGTCGCTCCGGTACTGAGACTGAACTCTTTTGCCCATCCGTTCCAAGCTTCACTAAAGCTGGATAGATCAGCCATACGGCACTGCAGAACACTCATGTAGGACATGTGTTTCGCTTTCAGTTGTGTGGCAAATACTCAAGCATGGAACGCCTACTGCAGCTACGCAGTGCACCGCAAACGTGTCGAACGGCTTATGGTCCGCGACATTGTTGGCGTGCACACATCCGCCAAAGTCCCTACGGCAACCTCAGCTGAGCACAACCGGCCAAGACCGGATCTGGTTGGGCGATGGTCCGCAGCGGGGGAGCCCGATGTGGCGCTGGCCGGCGATATGGCCTCGGTCACAACCGCAACTGGATGGCTTTGACTTAGCGGCAGTTATCGATCTCAGATCGCGGCGTTTGCATGGTTAGGCGATGGCTAACCACATGCGCACTGAACTTGTCCTCGGAGCGTTGGCCATGACGTTCGCTGCGCGGAGTGGTCTCGTTCACGGGATTATCTTTCATTCAGGCCAAGACACCTGCGCCGGTTCTGGCGAACGGCTCGACGAACACGAAGCCGTCCCCGTCCCGTCAACGGGACGGGTCCGCGACTCCTGCGACTGTGACGATGAACAGTGCCAAGGAGCCTGTCGATCTGGGAGGCTCGTGGCTGACATGGGCACTTCACACCGGCAAACCCAGTTCTAGGAGTAGAGCGGCGGTGTGGAGAGTGCATCAGGCACCAGAACGCAACGGAAAACAAAGAAAACAAACGTTATCGGTGGCGTTGGTAAACCCTAAACGGGCCCTTTAGGCTGTTCGAGCCTTGTTTATGACGCGTCAAGCAGTCTCTTTTTCTGTTTCGCGCGTCTCTTCATGAGCTCCTTTTCTTACTTGGCATCGTTTTCGATGCGTCCCCACTACTAGGAGTTACACGTGGCAACTCGCGCTACAGCGCCTGTGCGTTACTCGTTCGGCAACCTCGAAGATATTCTCGAGCTGCCTGATCTGATTGCGATTCAAACTGAATCATTCCAATGGTTCTTAGACCATGGTTTGCAGCAGATCTTTCGCGATATCAGTCCAATCACCGACTTCTCGGAAAACCTGCAGCTTGAGCTCGAGTTTGACGCAACTGACGAAGACCTTCGGCCGCCCCCGAAGTTCACCGAGAGCGAGTGCAAGCGTCAGGACATGACGTTCAGCGCACCGATTTTCGTGCGGGCCCGTTTCATGAACGCCGAGACCGGCGAAATCAAGGAACAGACCGTTTTCATGGGTGACTTCCCCATGATGACCGAGACCGGCACCTTCATCATCAACGGCACCGAGCGTGTTGTTGTGAGCCAGCTCGTGCGCAGCCCCGGCGTGATCTTCCAGCCTGGTGAGCGTTATCGCCTGCGTAACCTGAGCAAGCACCAGCTTGTAACCGGCACCATCCACCCCTACCGCGGTGAATGGATCGAGTTCGACGTCGAACAGAAGCCTGGCAAGGACGTCACCGCTGGAACCCGTGTTGCTCGTAAGCGCCGCCTGTCGATGTTCACACTTATCCGTGCGCTTGGTTTCGATGAAGAGAATGCGCCTGGCTTCCTGCCAGCATTCGTTCGTCACTTCGACTTCCTCGAGGGCCAGTGGGAAGAAGACCAGACCAAGCTTCTGGCTCAGACCCAAGACGAAGCACTGCTCGAGATCTACAAGCGTGTTCGCCCGGGCGAGCCGCCATCAGTCGAGTCTGCTCGCAACTACTTCCGTAGCGCGTTCTTCGAGAGCCGCCGTTATGACCTGAGCCGCGTCGGTCGCTACAAGCTCAATCGCAAGCTTGGTCCAGAAATCAAGCGCATCGAAGAGACCTTCGGCATCGACCTTGAAGGCCCAGAACTGGATCATCCTGTTCTGACCCCAGCCGAAGTTCTCGCCAGCTGTACCTACCTGCTCCACCTGGTGCGAGCCGAACCCGGCTACCGCCTGGATGACCAAGACCACTTTGCAAACCGTCGTATCCGTTCCGTGGGGGAATTGATTCAGAACCAGGTTCGTATCGGTCTTAGCCGTATGGAACGCGTCGTGCGTGAGCGCATGACCACCCAAGACGTCGAGGCCATCACGCCGCAGACGCTCATCAACATTCGCCCGGTCGTTGCCGCAGTCAAAGAGTTCTTTGGAACCTCACAGCTGAGCCAGTTCATGGACCAGGTCAACCCGTTGTCAGGCCTGACACACCGTCGTCGCCTTTCAGCGCTCGGCCCAGGTGGTCTCAGCCGCGAACGTGCCGGTTTCGAAGTACGAGATGTGCACTTCAGCCACTACGGCCGTATGTGCCCTATCGAAACACCAGAAGGCCCGAACATCGGTCTGATTGGTGGCCTCGCCAGCTTCGCTCGCGTCAACAGCTTCGGGTTCATCGAGTCGCCGTACCGAGAGGTACATGACGGCGTCGTGCAGCACGACATCATTCGTTACCTCGCAGCTGATGAGGAAGAGGAATACGTTGTTGCTCAGGCGAACGCCAAGCTGAACGACGACGGCACCTTTGCCGAGGCCAAGGTTCTCGTGCGTCGCTCGCCTCAGGCAGCAACCCTCGAGGGTCTGCGACTGCAGCTCGAACAAGACGTGTTCTTCGGTGCTACCACCGAGATCTCGTACGTGCCTGGCGTCGAAGTCCAGATGATGGACGTTTCGCCAAAGCAGATCATCTCGATCGCTACGGCACTCATCCCATTCCTCGAGCACGACGATGCCAACCGCGCCCTCATGGGTGCAAATATGCAGCGCCAGGCAGTTCCACTGCTGCGTGCGGAAGCTCCGTACATCGGTACCGGTGTCGAGGCTCGTGCAGCGAACGACGCTGCCAACATGATCCTGGCCCTCGAAGACGGCACGATCCACGAAGTCAACGGCAACTCGATCGTGATCGACTACACGACGGGACGTCATACCCACGTCCTAGCGAAGTTCAACCGCTCGAACCAGGACACGTGCATCAACCACAAGACGCGAGTCATGGTTGGCGACGTCATCAAGAAGGGCCAGCTCATCTGCGACGGCCCATCCACTGATTGGGGCGAACTCGCCCTCGGCAAGAACCTGCTCGTGGCCTTCATGCCATGGCGCGGTTACAACTTTGAAGATGCGATCATCCTGAGCCAACGCCTCGTCAAAGACGACGTGCTGACTTCGATTCACATCCACGAGCACGAAATCGATGCGCGTGACACCAAGCTCGGCCCGGAAGAAATCACTCGTGATATTCCGAACCTGAGCGACGAGATCCTGGCTGACCTCGACGAACGCGGCATCATCCGTGTTGGCGCCGAAGTGAAGCCTGGCGATGTACTGGTCGGCAAGGTTACGCCCAAGGGCGAAACCGAGCTCACGCCAGAAGAACGTCTGCTGCGTGCCATCTTCGGTGAGAAGGCCCGCGAGGTCCGTGACACGAGCCTCAAGGTTCCCCACGGCGAACAGGGCAAGGTCACCAACGTCCGTGTCTTCAGCCGCGACGATGGCGACGAACTTCCTCCTGGTGTAAACCAGCTGGTCCGTGTCTACGTAGCCCAGAAGCGCAAGATCAGCGTCGGTGACAAGCTCGCTGGCCGCCACGGCAACAAGGGTGTTATCTCTCGGATCCTTCCGATCGAAGACATGCCATATCTCGAAGACGGCACTCCCGTCGACGTGATCTTGAACCCACTGGGTGTTCCGAGCCGAATGAACGTGGGCCAGGTGCTCGAAGCGCACCTCGGCTACGCCGCTCGTTGGGGCTGGGAAGTTGACGGAAATCGGGTTGGCGACGATCCGCTCTACGGCACCGAAACCAAGACCCGCCCCGTCACGAAGCCGTCGACGCTTGTTGCGACGCCTGTGTTTGATGGCGCCAAGTGGGACGAAGTCGAGTTGGCCGGCAAACACCCGACCATCCAAGACATTCTGCGCAACATCAATCCTGAAACCCATGACGGCGTCCGCCTGATCGGTGATGACGGCAAGGTGCAGCTGATCGACGGTCGTACCGGCGAGAAGTTCGACAACACGACCACTGTTGGCTTCATGTACATCCTGAAGCTGGCCCACCTTGTCGACGACAAGATCCACGCTCGTTCAACGGGTCCATACTCGATGATTACCCAGCAGCCACTTGGTGGTAAGGCCCAGTTCGGTGGCCAGCGCTTCGGTGAGATGGAAGTATGGGCACTCGAGGCATACGGCGCCGCCTACTGCCTGCAAGAGTTGCTCACCATTAAGAGCGACGACGTGCTTGGCCGAGTAAAGGTCTACGAAGCAATCGTCAAGGGCGACAACATTCCTGAGCCGGGTATCCCTGAGTCTTTCAAGGTGCTCATCAAGGAAATGCAGGCCCTGTGTCTGAACGTCGAGGTTCTGCACCACGACGGATCCAATATCGAAATGCGTGAACTCGACGACGAGGTCTTCCGGGCAACCGAGGAACTCGGCATTGATCTGTCACGTCCTGAGCGTGGTTCCGATGAGGAAGATGCTCGCAGAGCCCGCGAACGAGCCGAGAGGAGTGGCGTCTGATGCTAGATGTAAACGATTTCGCCCACCTGCGAATTGGCCTTGCCACCGCAGATTCAATCCGCACATGGTCAAACGGTGAAGTAAAGAAGCCCGAGACCATTAACTACCGCACGCTTAAGCCTGAGAAAGACGGCCTCTTCTGTGAGACCATCTTCGGTCCTACCAAGGACTGGGAATGTGCCTGTGGCAAGTACAAGCGGATTCGCTTCAAGGGCATCATCTGTGAGCGTTGCCGGGTCGAAGTAACCCGCTCAAAGGTTCGCCGCGAGCGTATGGGCCATATCGAGTTGGCTGCCCCGGCTGTCCATATCTGGTACCTGCGTGGTACCCGTTCGTGGTTGGCCTACCTGCTTATGGGCACTGAGCCCAAAGAAGAACTCAAGGCAAAACAGCTCGAAAAGGTCATCTATTTCGCAGCGAACCTGGTCACCTGGGTTGACGAAGAAAAGCGTGACGAAGACCTTGTTGAGCTCGAAAAGGAAATGCTGCTTGAGAAGGAAGAGATCGCTAAAGAGCGTGATCTTCGTTTGCAAGAGCGCACCGAAGAACTCGAGAATGAACTCGCTGAACTCGAGACCGACAACGCCAAGGACAACGAGATCAAGCAACGCCGCAAGGCGGGCGATAAGGACCTCGAAGCAATCCGCGAAGAGTACGAAGCAGAACTCGAACTCATCGAACTTGCCTATGTCCAGTTCAAGACACTGTTCAGCCGCCAGATCATCGAAGATGAAATGTTGTGGCGTGAGCTCAGCGATCGCTACGCCGATTATTTCGAAGGTGGCATGGGCGCTGATGCGATCAAGTCACTGATCGAACGTATCGACTTCGACGACGAAGAAGTCAAGCTCCGTATCGCTGTTGATCCACCAGAAGGTATGCGACCTCTGTCGGCGCAGCGAAAGCAAAAGGCCATCAAACGCCTGAAGATCGTTACGGCATTCAACCGTCGCGACGAGCGCGGCAAACGTGCGAACGATCCGGGCGCCATGGTGCTCGATGTTGTTCCGGTCATCCCGCCAGAGTTGCGCCCAATGGTGCAGCTTGACGGTGGCCGCTTTGCGACCTCTGACTTGAACGATCTCTACCGCCGAGTCATCAACCGCAATAACCGCCTCAAGCGTTTGCTCGACCTCGGAGCTCCCGAGATCATCGTGAACAACGAAAAGCGCATGTTGCAAGAAGCGGTTGACGCGTTGTTTGACAATGGTCGTCGTGGCCGTCCGGTAACGGGTCCTGGCAACCGTCCACTCAAATCGCTCTCTGACATGCTCAAGGGTAAGCAGGGCCGCTTCCGGCAGAACCTTCTGGGTAAGCGCGTTGACTACTCCGGTCGTTCTGTGATCGTGGTTGGCCCGACCCTGAAGTTCCACCAGTG
>MEHZ011413815.1_pt1 | contig 21693 bp, 15 predicted proteins | sample 897221 | NCBI WGS metagenome assembly MEHZ01 (sample SAMN05514161, study PRJNA337945) | marine metagenome | isolation source: marine surface water | place: Arctic Ocean | collected 2007-12-13
GGCTCTTCTGTCACCTTTTTTTATGCGCATATAAAACAAAGAAAGTTGTGCGTTGTTATAAATCCATGTATCAATTAAAGAAAACACAGTTTATAAAGACAGACCTTCAATCTGCATGGGATTTTTTCTCATCGCCTCTTAATTTAAAGAAGATTACTCCTCCAGAAATGGGCTTTGAAGTCAAGACGGCGCTTCCCGATAAAATGTATGAGGGACTTATGATTGAATATACTGTAAAACCTCTACTTGGTATTCCATTGAATTGGATCACGGAGATCAAGACTGTTAAAGAGCTTGACTTTTTTGTCGATGAGCAACGAAAAGGCCCATACAGAATCTGGCATCACGAGCATCATTTTAAAGAAGTCGAGGGAGGGGTAGAGATGACGGATATCGTTTCCTATGAACTGCCTTTTGGCTTTCTTGGCAGATTAATGCATCCAATCATTGTTAAAAAGAAATTAGAAGAAATATTTGAATTTCGATTTAAAGCAGTGGAACATACAATTGACTTCTAATTGTCGTAAATTTACGGCACTGTGAAATTCAAAGACTACAACATAGAATCAAAGTTAAAAACCCAATTAGAGTATTTGGGCTTTAACCGTCCTACTGACATTCAATTTAGAGCCATACAGGCTATACTTGACGGAGAGGATGTCATGGCGGTCGCTCCAACCGGAACCGGGAAGACAGCGGCATTTGTCATACCAATATTGAATCAATTACTCCGTACCAAGAGGAAGAACATCGGTGGAATTCGCGCCCTGATTCTAGTGCCGACTCGTGAATTGGCAAAGCAAATTGCTACAGTGGTTGAAACCATTGGGATAAAGACTGGCGTTTCTGTTTTGGGGCTTTATGGAGGTGTTGACCAGGATCCTCAAATCAAAACATTGAATAAAAAACTTGATGTACTGGTTGCGACTCCAGGTCGAATGTTTGATCTTATTTCGCAAGGCTTTATTGATTTATCAGGAATAGAATTTTTTGTTATTGATGAGGCTGATTTAATGCTCGATTTAGGCTTCAATAAAGACATCCAAGATGTGCTGCGTCATCTTCCTAGGAAACGGCAGACCTTATTCTTTACAGCCACCATAAATAAAAAAATAAAATCTCTAGCCTACGATGTTGTTCGCGATGCGATAAGAATTCATGTTTCTCCAAAAAACCCAGTATCCAAAAATGTAAACCATGCTGTTGCAAGTGTCGAAATGGATGACAAGCGTTACTTCTTAGAGAACTTGCTCAAAGAATTTGATGAAGGTAAATTCATTGTCTTTTCTAGAACTAAAGTTAGAGTAGAAAGGGTGGTGGCAGCTATGAAGCGAGTCGATGTTGAATCAGAAGCGCTACACGGAGGGATTGAGCAAGCTGATCGCTTTGCTATTTTGGATCGTTTTCGAAAAGGAGATAATAGAATTTTGGTAACCACAGATGTCGCTTGTAGAGGTATTGATATTCCAGATATGGACTATGTTATCAACTACGATATTCCTGACAATCCAGAGAACTATGTTCACCGATGTGGTCGAACAGGAAGAGGCAATAATAAAGGGCATGCGATTTCTTTTTGTGCTGAGAATGAAGAAGAGTTATTGAATGCAATTCAAGAGTATACAGGTCAAGAAATTGAACGATTTGAATTGGCTCCAAATGAATATAAAGACATTATTGAGGAGTCTGATTTTAATGAAAAAGATTGGAGAAAACTGCTTTCTGATAGTGAAAACCCTGAGGGTTGGGACTAATCACTTCTTTTATTCAAAGGGTGTAAAGTTAATGTTCTTAAGATCAACATCAATTTTAGATAACTCTTGCTCTGTGACTTTGGTTCCGAGCTTTAAATTGTATTTCAATGTAAGGCCGTAATGTAAATAATGATTTTCGGACAAGTCAGAAAGAAGTCTCGCATTGACTCCAAGACTTAAAAAATCCATTGGGTAATAGGCTGCTATATTAATCGTGTAATAGTTTTCAGATCCTTGTTTATCTCCAAAGTTAAAAGCATATCCAATATCAATCCCAGACGTTTGGGTGAATAATGTACTTATTTGAGGATTAAGCATACCGTAGAAATAATCTACTTTGACGCCCGCTTGAGAATAAACATAGTTTTGTTGATCAGATGTTCTTTTTGTTGCTTTTAGTCCGAATGTTTTATATCCGCCTAAGCTAAACATATACCGCATGCCTGGCGAGTTGAAAAACGCAAATTCACTAGGCTTTTTACCCAAGGTGTAATAAGAAAAAGAAGGTTCTAAGGTGTAGCGAACTCTGCTTTCTTTAAGATTTTTAATCAGTGTTTTTCTTGCTTTGGATCTGGTTTTTAAACCTAAATTTTTTATAACATTGTTGTCTTTGTATTCATTTTCTAGGATGGCCATAGAGACCAAAGCTTGCTGAAGTTTATATTCTTTTGATTTTGATTCAACGTATCTAATCCTTTCGCTTAAATTATAATCGTAACGTCGTTCTGTTATTTCTTGAAAGGATGATTGGTCGATGTCAGAATATTCGGATAACTGCCTAAAAACGACAGTAAGGTGCTCTAAACTTGTTCCTTTTTTGGACATCATTTCTTGGACACGTAAAGACAGTTCGTTGAATTTTTCAACTCTCAACGAGTCTTGAGCTGCAAGTGAGTTTGTGAAAAACACAGCAACAACAAAAGTTATCTTACAACAATGACTAAACATCAATCCTCTCAATATATTCCAAATATAAATAATTGTGATTGAATTATAAGTTAATTGGGAGTCATTTATTTAATTCATGGTGATTAATGAATATTTTTCGCAGTCGATATCATTTATTAAATGACTGTGTTGTTTTCTTGAATAAAATATTCTATTTGTTAAAATAATGGTTGAATAAAGAGGTGAAGAGCATTTAGGCGCCACTTTTAGTCGTTGTATTGTGAATAGAGCCTAGTTGCAGTGCGTATTCACTTCGTTCTTATTCCACAATATGAAGTAAGTGTTAGTATGTAAGTATTTGGTAAATAAAAAAGCCCCTCGATTTGAGGGGCTAATATTTGATTTATCAATTTTCTACTGCTTTATAATTCTGGCAGTTTCTATTTTTGAGCCTTTGATTATTTTCAGAAAATAAAGACCATTTCCTAATGGACTTAAATCAATGCTATAAGTATCTAATCCTTTAGCCACAGCCATTATTCTCCCTTTAGAATCCAAGAGCTCAAATTCAAATGTTCCATCCATGGTTATTTTAACAGCAGCTTGCGTAGGGTTGGGGTATAGACTAAAACTTAATGCATGGTCTTCAGCTATGCTGTTTGTGCACTCAATTACGGTGAGCACACCTGAAATAGAGTTGGTACATCCGTTTGTATCAGTATACATATAGTCTATCGCGTGATCACCAACTCCAGCTTCGGCTGGACTGAATAAATCATTTTGTCCTATAACAACTCCGGCCCCGGAGTAGTTACCTCCCTCTGGGCTAGCATTTTGCAATGGAAAAGGAATCCCATCTAAACAAATAGAGTCCATAGGAGTCCATGTCATCACGGGAAGGTCGTTAACGGTAACGTTTACTTGAGCTGAGTTCCCACAGTCATTTACATCAGTCGCATAGAGAAGATAAGTCGTCGTCGCAGTGGGTGAAAACGGCTCGCCATTTACCACATTATCGCTCCAGAAGTAGTCCGAAGCGCCTGTACCATTGAGCGTGACACTTGCCCCCAAACAAATACTTAGGTTGGCCCCAGCGTCAACATTGGGTAATTCGTTAATTGTTACCATGACTTCATCAGCTAGGCTGCAGCCTTCGAGTGTCGTTCCTAATACAGTGTATAAAGTTGTTGAGGTGGGCACAAAAGGAATGCCATTTGTGATGACACCATCCCATAAATAGGAGTCTGCGCCTGAAGCAAGTAAAATAATAGTATCATTTTGGCATATGATTTGATCTTCACCAGCATAAGTATTAGGCAATGGATTCACGGTAACATTAACCACAGATGAACTTGCTTCACATCCATTTGGGTCAGTGTAAGTTAATGAATAATCTCCTGAATTTTCTACGGTTATGGTTTGGTTCGTCGCTCCATTGGACCACAAGTTTCCGAGGCCTTGTGATGAGTTTAGATCAACACTTTCTCCCTCACAAAAGGTCAAGGGGCCGCTTGCTGTAATCATTGGTGTGTTGGGTAGGGGATTCACGAGCACTGTTATTGGTGTTGATGTTGCCGAGCAACCTGATGGATCTGTATAGCTTACCGAATACACACCTGTACTTGTTACATTGATAGAAGCATTATTACTTCCATTTGACCATGTGTTCCCTGTGGTATAGCTTGAAGATAGCGTGGTCATTTCACCATCACAAAGGATGAAGCCCCCACTTGAGCTAATACCAGGAGTTACTGGGGGGGATGGGTCATTTAGTGCTTCAGTTAAAGCATTTGATGTGCATCCCGTTCCACTAACAACGGTTATGGTGTAGGAACCAGCGGGTAGGTTTGTTAAAGAGTATGGGTAGCTTATGTTTGTTTCTGTTCCACTTGTTGTACCTGTCCAAGAAACAGTGCCGTTTTCATCACCATTGATTTCAATAGATCCTGTTGAGGTTCCGCAAGCTGTCGGACCATTAATTGAGACTATATTGATTGTTGGTGCATTAGTGACAATGATTGAAAGTATATCCGATGTCGAAGTACATCCGTTCATATCAGTGTAGCTAACAAAGTAATCACCTTGAGAATCAACTGAAACTGTTGAAGAAGTCTCTGAGGTTGACCAAACGACATTTGTTGGATAGGATGATGTTAGGTTAAGCGTGCTTCCTTCGCAGATGTTCGTTGCTCCCGAAGGGATAATTAAGGGTTGATTTGGAGGCGTGTTAACAGAAACCGAAGTATATACGTTAGTTTGACACCCCAGGCTACTTGTTACCAGGCAGGTGTATTGTGTTTGGCTCATAGGTGAGACAGAAATATTAGCGTCTGTAGAAATGATTACGTTTCCATCGTACCATTCATAACTCGCTCCACCTGTTGCGCTAATGATCGATGTTACTCCTGGACAGATTGATGTGTTGTTGCTTGCGCTTGCTGTAAATATAGCTGATCCAGCAACTGTTGTGTTAAATATCGCTTCACATTGGTCACCAAGGGTTGCAACGTGAACGGTATAGTTATCGGAGGGCAGGTTAGAAAAGATTGGGCTTGTTTGATAGTTCACACCATCAAGACTGTAAAAATAAGTACCGTCACCACCGCTTGCACCACTTACCGATATCGTTCCGTTATTATTACCGCATGTTGTCGCCATATTGCTTATTGTCGCACTTATGGATTCATTCACAGTAAAAGGAAAATATACGGCATCTGTCTGGCAAGAACCGTCTGCATACAAATAAATGGCATATTCCCCGGGTGTATTCATTGTATAAGAATTACTGGCAGTAGTTGATGATTCGATCACTTCTGTAAACGGCTCGTCTGTGAGATACCAGAAGTAATTTGTAGCATTACTTGAATTAGAACCATTCGCCGCGATTACGCCTCCAGGGCAAACGTTGCCTTCCGTGACCACAAAGTCAGCGATAGGAGCAGGTCCATTAGAAAGCATAACATCCATGGCGATTGACCCTCCAATTCCAAAAGTTCCTGCGTCAGTCCAGCCATTTCCATCTAAATCAAAATAATAGGCATCGTTTCCGCCTGCTATGGTCGTTGTCATTCCAATAAGAACGGTGTCCTGAGGTGTGCCATAAAATAGCTCGAAACCGACAAAGAAATTTCCTGTAACAGAAGCGGGTGTTGTAAAATCAAATTCATTCCAAAACCCCTCATTGATATCTGCAATATTGATCGTTTCAGATGCGAGTACTGTGCCCGGAGCACCGGGTATTGTTATGTTGTCATCTGCATATACGTTTAGAATCATGGTTCCTGTTCCTGATTCATCTGCAGCAGTAAATATAGGCATCTCAACTCTTCTGACCTCTGATGTCCCTGGGTTTGTGAATTTCTCTGCATATTGATAAGCAAACCATCCTGCTCCATCTAAATCTGCGTGTCCAGGGATATTTCCCCATCCGCCTGGAGCTGTATTGTAATAATAATACCCATTTGCATCGGCGTCAGCAGGATCCCAATTTCTTAAAGTATCACATGCCGTGCCTACTGCAGGAGCAACCACTTGAATGTATCCAATTTCTTGTGCTGGTGTAGCATCAGTTCCGAAACCATTTGAAGCGGTTAGGGTCACGTCATAGGTGCCCACTGTGAAAAATTCTATTTGAGGATCCTGTGAATTACTTGTAGTGGTATTGATGTAATTCCAGTCTGTGCCTTGGGCGCCTGTTAAAGTCCATGTCCATCCTGTGGGAACATTAGTTGATTGGTCGATAAGACTAACACTTCCGTTAACGGGAATAATTACCGGTGCGGGGCCTGCAGGTATTGAGGCAAAAGAAGAGATTGGGGGTGTGTTTGTGGGGTCGCATCCTGGTGAGATTAGCAAGGGGCCTCTAATACCCTGAAGAATCGAGAGCATATAATCGGATTGGTCTTGTGTAAACATGACCGTACAGTTGGAGTAATCCATGTAGTTTTCATACTGCGTTTCGGTTCCAGCACAGGTTTGCTGATTTCCAGAGCAAGAACCTGGGAAATCAAACGATGGGCCATCAGAGATAGGGGTGTCGTTAAATCCGTCGTCGTTTCCACAACTACCCGAGCCTCCCCAAGTGTGGTCAAGTCCCAAATAGTGTCCTACCTCATGGGTAAGAACATTTTCATTGTTTACGCCTAGATTGTAATCTAAAACGATACCGTCAATTCCCGCACTAGGTAAAAATGTAGGATTTGGTCTGTATGCGTATCCAGCAGTGCCTGAATTGGCACCGTTTGAAATATCACATATGTAGATATTCAAATAATTATTTCGATTCCAAATTTGAGACCCATTAGTAGCTGAAGCTTTCATTTTATTCTCTTCGCCATTATCAGAGTCATACCAATCTTCGTTTGTTGAAACTCGAATGACCCCCACTTCGGTGAGTGGCGCTCCTGTAGGATTTTGTGTTGCTAAACAAAAGTTTACGCCTGGATTGGCTGGGTTGAAACCAAAACTAGTTCTGGCATTAGCGGCGTTACTATTCAACAATAAGTAATCTTCAACGAGGTCATCAAAAACCTGCATAATGTCTGCATTGCTCACGTTTTCAGCAGGATTATTTGGGTTGTGAACTACATGGAAAATCACAGATATTTCGTTGGTTCCCGAAGTTTTTGGAACACCAAAATTAGTTACTTGATAGGCATGGTCTTGATACCCCTGATTAAATTCATTTTGAAGTCCTCTGTCCTGATAATGCTGTTGGTTCAGCTCGTATGTTTTACACCTATGCTCTCCGTTGAGGTAGCTTCCGGGTATGTTTACAGAGCCAATAGAAAAGGCATTTGAAGTGATGCTTTGTTGACCTATTTTGTTTAATGAATTCGCGCTGTTTGTTTCAGCGGATTGAATTGAAATGTTAGCAGCTGGCAATTGATTCCCTTGTTCAAAAGAGAAAAATGCCAAGCCCAACATAAGGGAGAGACTTGTGAGTTTCATGAGTACAGTTTAATAGTTCTAGTTGTACTTTAAAACAAAATAAAATCAATAAGGTTGCCTAAAAACTGCAAAAAAAACGAAGGGTATCGTCTTTATATTATGATCCGCATCCTACGCAATCGATTCGTGTATCCATTGGCTTGGTTCCTGAGACTTTCATTTCAAGATTGTGGATTTTATCACGGATGTCCATGTCTTCCATCATGTTACCTGTAAGTTCTCCTTCGAGAGATTGAATTTCTTCTTTTAGTTGGTCTAGATTGTTCATAATTTAGGTGGTATTTAATTGCATAACTAAACTACAAATTGAATTGAAACATACAAGAAATATTTTAATGGAGTTATTAAACATTTTATTAACAATCCGCTGCAAACAAACTGCAGCATGGTGTACAGGGGTTTTCTCTAGATGAATTCAAAGCAATTACTTGTGTTATCCCTTAGTAGTCCCTTCGTTTTTATCTTTTTGGGACACTTTATCTTTGGATAATAGTTCTGTGATTTATGTTTGAAATTAGAAGATGCAGAGCCAATGTCATGTCGTTTATGATGCGTTATAATCGTCCTTTTAAAAGCGAAAAGCGAGTGAAATATACTTGTATTAGTCGTTTTACATCTTGGTCTGCTCCTTTATGGAAGTTAAATCAGTTTATTGTGCCATCTAAAACAATGGATTTTTGTTTTATTATTTTATTGATAAAGGGTCTTGATATTGACGACAATTCATCCTTTTCAATACGCAGGAATTCTCCGTTAGAATGAAAACTAAAATCCTTAGAGTGAAAAATCGCAAGTTGATAGTAGGGAATGATCCAACTGTAGCGTGTGGCTCTTTTATTTAGGTGAATGATGATGCCTTTAGGGCGCAACTCAATATTGCAATAATTGGTATCATTATTTTGCTCGAGCATCTTAGAGAAACCTTCACTGTAAGAAGAGACGTTTAGTTTTTTAGAGCCAATCCCGTTCATTTTTAAGCTGTCCCATATTGAAAACCGAATGCCCACTAGTTTGTCAATTTCTAATTTCTTTTCACTCGATAAAACAGTTGAATCTATAAGCACAATTTATAAACAAAACAGGGTGTATAAGGTTCTGTTTGATCCTCTCTTTTTTGATCTGGAGTTTGTCAATTAATTCTTTATGATCTTCTGGACAGACATTCCTTTGGTAGTATGCAATACAATGAGGTAAGTTCCTTTTTTAATATTGCTTAGATCAATGCTTTTATTTGTAATGTTTACTTTTCCAATGACTACTTTGCCATTCATCGATAGTAAGCTAAACGAATATAAGCCATTAACGCCTAGTATATTTAACTTGTTTTCAACAGGGTTTGGGCCGATAACGATATTATTTTGACTGTCTATAATCCCTGCTTCAAGACCTAGGTATTGGTCCTTGAACTCAATGCTATTTACTGTTTCTTCGCCGGCAATCTGTGAGGTAATGATCCTTAGTATGGGGTCCTTTTCTTCTTTTGTGATCCATTCGTATTCTGTTCGCAAGGGTATAGGTAATTCGAACCACATAGGGCCTCCAAAAAGGTCAATATAAATAGAGTCGTTCTCAATAATTTCATGTTTCAAACGCAGCGCGTCAAAGGTTCCATACGGTGTTGTGATGCTTCCCCAGCCATCAACCTCAGTGTTTCTTTGTCTGTATTGAATCCAAATTGCCTCAAATATAGGATTTAGATTAAGGTAGTTATAACCTCGTGAATCATATGAGTCCCCATAATTCAAAGGTAATTGGTAACGCGTTTCTATGGTGTCTGATACGACAGGTATTTCAGTTCCCGAAATACTAATAGAAAGCCCAACGGTATTAATGGATGATACAGCATTTTTAGAAAACTGGTTAATTCCGTCAATAGAAATTGGTAGGAAATCACCTGCTTGGTCCAAAGGAATATCCACCGTTTCTGTAAAGTTAGTGGCTTGGTGCGCCTCATCGGCAAAGGCACCAAAAGTAAAGGAGGGAATGGCGCTTGCGTTGTCCATACTCTGGTAGTCTTTTAAGGTTTGGCTTTCGGCCACAAGACTCGAAAAGTCCCAGTTGTAATTAGTTCCGGTACTCGCGAAGTCAATTGAAAAATCATTAGTTGTACTAACCCGTACCGTATCTCCGCCATCAGAGAAATCCGTTACCTCAAGAGTGATTTGAGCACAAATAAGCGTTGGTAATAGGGCTAAGGGGATTAAGGATTTCATAGTAGCTTTTGTTTAAAGTAAAGTTAAGGGTTTATTGTTTCTAATCATATCTGGCTCAAAATTAGTGTAACAGAACCTTCCTGCACAACAACTTTGGAAGCTCATTTCTATTGAGTTCCTCCAATACTATTGCACACAGATAAATGCGTTTTATCTATTATTTAAAACCCAGACCTAAAATCACCCTCTGAAATCGTTTCAGAACAAATGCGTACTTTTGCACTCGGAAAACAATTGAGTTACAAAACATTTGTTTTTTTAAACCAAAGGATATGAAACGAATTAAGGAATACAAGACACTTTTTAATGTAGAAAGCGCATTAGATCTTAAGGATTTAAAGAAGACCTACAGAAACCTTGTCAAGCAATGGCATCCAGATAAGTTTCAAGATGATGATGCCCGCAAGGAAGAGGCAGAGTTCATGGGGCAGAAGGTAATCGACGGCTATCATTTTTTGGTAAGCATGGCGCCTGAAACCAAAGAGAAAAACTTACCTGCATACAACAAGACGATTGACGATTGCGGTATTGAGAACTACAAGCACAAAGGTTTGCTTTTAGAGATCTCTTTTACCAACGGAGCGGTCTATGAGTATTTCGGTGTTACACCAGCACTATTCAAGAAGCTGATCAATTCAGACAAGCAGATTCGTTTTGCCAAGCGAAGCATCTTTCATTCCTTTCCTTACAGACAATCAAAAAAGGCACAAGAGCTAGAGATGGCATAATGCCATAAACTAAAGACATAAAAAAAGCCCGACACATTGTGCCGGGCTTTTTTGTTTTAAATACCTTATTGTTTGATTACGTCATAGACGTTTTGACCATTTTCGTTTTCTATACTTATGAAGTATACACCGGAGCGGTAGGGCGTCAAATTCACCGTAAAGGTATTGCCAGAGCATTCCTTAATACGTTTGATGAGTCTGCCTCTAGAGTCTGTGATTTCAATTGCATTTACTGCTCCGTCCCAATCTATGGTCACTTTACCTGAGGTAGGGTTCGGATAGATTTCGATATTATAGGCTCCAGCTGACCCTAGGTCGACAAAGTCAATGAGTACGCATTCTGAGGTGGCAGTACAATTGCCATCAGTGAGGACCACGGCAAAGTTACCTTGTGCAGTTGCCGTGAAGTTTTGTAATGTTTCACCTTCAATAGCGGCATTCGCATTGTCACAATCAATCCATTGGTAAGTAACACCTGTAGCAATTGCAGTAATTGTCGCGCCTGAAGACTCAAGATCTGTATTGATGGCATCAGCTACTGTGAGGTTCGTTACCACGAGGCTGTCACAACCATCTGCGGTACTCAGCAAGCTGGTATAGGCTTGTGTGGTCGTTCCTGTCGTTCCGTCAGGAAATGTATAGGTCTCCCCGTTACAAAGGGTGACATTTTCAGCGCTAGAATAGGAGGGGATGGTGACCTCAAAGGTACAAGTAGCCACATTTCCTGAAACATCGGTTGCCGTTATAGAAACCGTTGTCGTTCCCAACGAAAGTGAAGTTCCGGCTGCTGGGCTTTGTGAAACTGACGGGTTCCCGTCACAATTATCTATAACCACAAGGTTAGCAGTGTAGTCTCCAAGTGTATTGTCACAAGTTGTTTCTGCTTGTGGACAGGTGACCGATGGCGGGATGTTGTCCTCGATTTGTATTTCAAAGGTGCATTCGTTTTCATTCTGGCTGGCATCTCTCGCTATAATGGTAACCGTCATGTTATTCGTAATAACGGTTCCTGCTACTGGCGTCTGAACGACCAATGGGTTTTGATCACAATTATCTGAAACGATCGCTTGTCCTGTGAAGTCTGGCAGTATTACTTCGCAATTTGAGCCAGGGCTCAGCGTTTGTATTCCTGGACAAATAATGTCTGGAGAAATTAAATCCTCGACAGTCACAGTGACCTCTGTGCATGCTCCGGGCGTTACGCAACCTCCAATACCACGTAGGTAATAGGTCGATGTATTCGCAGGGGTTACAATTAATGTTGTTCCTGTACCTGCTACGTTTCCGCCACAAGTACCTGTATACCATTCCCATTGGGTTGCATCGTTCAAAGCGCCACTATCAACAGTTAGTGTGACCTCCCCCTCAGGGCATATGGTAGCATTAGCAACCGAAGGTAATTCAGCTTCTACACATAGTACCGCCTCGGTACAGATTTCAATACTCCAAGCGTCTAAGGTTCCATCATCGCCTTGTACATAACTGTCAAAAACAGTAAGGGTCCAGGTTCCTGTCATAGATTCACCATTGAAGTCAGACAAAGCATCTTCAGCTTGGAACGGCCCACCAATTGCAGGAGGGGTAGCGTCGCAGGTGCCTTCTAAGTCAGCTGCAGTATTTGCTGCGGCATCATCAAAAGAAACTTCCATATCATTTTGATTACAACCAAAATTAGAGGCGGGGATGCCTGGGCCGTCAAAAAGCTGAACAATCGTTCCTGATGGTGAGGTTAAAGTAGCACTTAAGTCACCAACATAAGGATGAGAAATATTTAAAGAGGCAACGTTTAGGTCTGATATAATACCATTGTCTGTAATTTCTAATATTGAAGTAAAGTTTGCGACATTAGTGGTTTGTCCAATATCTATACTTGAATAAGTATTACAGCTATTGGTTACAAATGAGAAGGCAGTTGACCAAGCCGATGCTCCGCAGCCTGTTAGGGCTCGAACTCTCCAGTAGTATGCACTAGAAACGGCTAATATTGTTGAAGTATAATTTGCTGATGCCAACCCTAATTCTTGATCGACAATGTTTGTAAAAGCGGCATCTAAAGCAATATCTATTTCATAACTAACACCAACGTCAGTGGAGGCAGACCACAGGAAAGAAGTAGGAATTGGAACGCCTATAGCGCCATTGATTGGAGAAGTCTGTGTTAAAGTAGAAGGGGCTCCAGCAGCTAAAACCAACACGAGTTCTGTTGTTTTTGTGCCCGATGTGCTTGTCCCTGTGATCGTAATAGTGTAGGATCCAGGACCAGATGCTCCTGTATTTGATATTGTGAACAAGGAAGAGCCTACAGGAATCACTGGGTTTGTTGAGAATGTTCCCGATGCTCCAGCGGGTACTCCCGATGCAGAAAGTGTCACCACATCGGTATAACCTCCAATCGCGCCTATATCGATGGTGTATTCGGCATTTAAGGGTTGACAAATACTTAGTGCCGGAGTTGCTGAGCTTATCGTATAATCAAATGTGGCAGCACTGATTTCAAATGGGTTGTCTGAAATATCAAAAAAGGTTCCGTTTGAACAGATCACCATAACAATGGCGTCTGTAGTAGCTACATTGGGTGCCGTAACAGATTGTGAACCATCATTGGGCACATTTGAAGCCAAAACAGTAGGAAAAGTAAGTCCACCATCGGTAGACAGGAGAATATCGACTTCTGAGCATGCTACTGGAGCTGCGTTGGTTCCAGCGACACTCCAGCTTACGGTTTGAGAGGAAAGCCCCGGCCAGTTGATTCCGTTTGCAGAAGGATAATCCACTAAAAACGGCCCTGAATTTTCATCAGTCGTTACCGTCAAATCCTCATGGTCGTTACATGCACCTCCTGTCGCGTTGTCTCGAACCGTAACCCTAAAGTCCATGGTTCTAGAAACTGATGCCAGCACCTCCCAGGTAAAGGGGCCACCTGCATTCAAGTCAACTAAATTCGGGAAATATCTTGTGGGGCTAGTGGAGGAGGGGTTACTCCTAAAATTAGGTCCATTTGTGGAGGTGGCAACAGGTGATTGCGTGCTGATACCGTTGTCCATTTGCTCCCAGTTATAGGTAAGGACGTTATTTGCATCTGGGTCTGTTGCCGTTGCTGTGAGGGCAAAGGGGGTGTTGGCAGGGATGGTGATATTACCGGCAGTTGCCGTAATGATAGGGGCATTATTAGTTAATGCTGTGGTCACAGGGCAACTTCCTCCGTTATTCAATATAAAGGTTCCCATTTCCTCAAGACTCTTACCTGAAAAATGATCATCACTATTATTCTGTACGTTTGGTGGGCATATACCGGCATAGGCCATGATCGTACTTCCCGATCCCGGCTCAACAGCTGTTGCGTTGTTTCTATTTCCTCCACAAGAATTATTAAAGGTGTGGTTACATGCAAATTGATGTCCCATTTCATGGGCGACATAATCAATATCAAAAGGGTCTCCAATCGGAGCGCCACTTCCAGTGACACCTCTTGCTTTTTGATTGTTGGAACAGACGACACCTAGTCCTGCTAAACCACCGCTATTGGTTCCAAAGACATGTCCGATGTCGTAGTTTGCCGAACCGATTACGTTATTGGTGTTTGTTTGGTTTTCGTTAATCATAGCCCCAGGGTTTCCATTCGTAAATGGATCCGACCCTGAATTGGTGTAAATAATAAGATTGTTATTTGGGACGATTGTCATGCTTACGGCCATGTCTTTTTCGAAAACCCCATTGACTCGGTTCATTGTGGTTACCTGTGCGGCTTGTGCTTGTGCAACCGTTCCTCCATGAAAAGCTGTGTACTCTCCAGATGCCGATAAGGCCAAACGATAGGTTCTGAGTTCACAAGAACCGAATTCCTTTTCAGAGGTGTTTTTACCATTCTTTTTATTTTCAAAACTGTGCAGGTCGCTATCAAAGAAACAAGCTCTTATTTTATCGGTAGAGAAGTTTTTTTTATAATACACCATATAGTAAGAGGTATTGCCTTGAATAACAGGGTCAATAAAGATGGTACTCTGTCCCGGAATCATGATCATCGCGTGTAAGCCTTGGGGTGTAATGTCCCACTTTACAAATGCGCCGTTGCTTCCGTAGGCATCGTATGCTTTTATTTCAGGGAATTTCAGCTTTAAACCACGGGACATCGTATTGTTTTCTACGGCTTGATAATTATGCATCGTACCATCTGGGTGGGGTAAGGTGATTTGTACTTTGGACCCATTACCTTTATTGTTGACTTGTGCGGTACCATTGAGCTGTGTTTTTAGCGCTTCAATATTCGTTTCAAAGAGTTTGAAGTCTGAGGCTTGAATTTGGGGGGAACCCAAGAAATTTAGAGAGGTCTGGGAGGTTTCTTCAAATTGAAAATCAAGGATTTGGTTTTTCTGGGATTTTACGGCAAAGGAGCATGCCACAAAGATTACCATCAGGTAATTTGAGTAGTTTTTGAATGTCATAGTTTTGTTGAATTGTTGTTTTAGTCAGGTTGTTGTTTCTTTTAGTTTATAGCATTTTGTTTGCCCATGATTTAAAACTAAGGAATGACGCTTTAAATAGGGATAAGAGCTAAACAAATTTCATTAAGGTGAGCATTGTTCATAACACAACTAAAATAGCCAATATTTAAATTGCTTTTACACTCTCTTTTGGGCATTCTTTTTAGTTTTTACAAACTTGAATTTAAGTAGTTCAAAACCAGATATTTAAATTTGAAATTCAATTTTGTAAATATTTATCAGATCTAGACGAAGACACTTGTTCTATCGTAGGTGTAGATGAAGCAAGGGTTGTTTTTAGTGTGAATGATTTATGAATTTTATGTAACAAGACCTTAATTTCGTGATTCGTGATTGCTCATTTAAATAGCTAGTGTCAAAAAAGTAATCTATTAAGATCTGTTAATTATGCGTTTATAAAAGACTTAATAATTAAATTAGTGCTGTCGAATCAAAACAATAATCTTGTTAACTAAAGTAGCGGAAAGTAAAATATTGAAAAGGAGGATTTCTGGTGCTTTAGCTTCTGTCAACCAAGAGGATTGGAACCTGGTCTTAGATGGGCGAAACATCTATCTTTCAATTCCATATCTAAAGGCGCTTGAGAAAGGAATGGAGGGGCATATGAAATTCTTTTTCTCTATTTCTTATAACGAACGTAAGGAGCCTGTTTTAATTGCTGTTTTTGTGCGGGTCAAATTTGTAGACAAACGCCGAAAATTCGCAGATTCAATTTTCAAGATGCGCTTTCCATTCAAAAAGAGATTCGAAGATATTTTTACGATCAATGCTTTGACATGTGGAAACGTCTTTTCAGCGGGAGAAAATGGTATGATTTGGTCGGAAGAGATTGAACCGAGTTTGGCTTTTGAAGAAATTAACACCGTTGTCGAGGCGTTGACTATTGAGCAGGACTTGAAAAACCAAGTTTCACTAAATGTGTTCAAAGACTTTTGGTCTCAAACGGTGCCATATAGCAATGCTTTGAAGGATAAAGGGTATTTTGATTTTAAGATTGATGTCAATATGGTCTTAACAATCAATGAAGCTTGGCATACGATGGAGGATTATCTCGGCAGTATGAAAACCAAATTCAGAACCCGTGCCCATTCAGTCTATAAGAAGTCAAATCCTCTTGTGCTTAAATCTTTAAATGCTGCCGACATCATTGAACAAGGTGAGCGTATTGGGGTCTTGTTTGAAAAAGTTCTTGAGAAATCGGCCTACCATATCGGAACAATCACGCCAGAAACTTTTGCCGCATGTAAGGAAAACTTGGGCGGTGATTTTGAGTTCAAAGCTTATTTTCTAGATGGTTTAATGGTGGGCTTCAGTACCTCTTTTATGAATACACATTCTTTAGATGCCAACTATGTAGGGTTGGATTACGCATACAACGAGCAGTATGATATTTACCAAAGAATCTTATATGACTATGTTGAGCAGGCTTTGAAAACAGGTGTGAAAGAGTTGCAGCTTGGACGAACCTCTGAGCTAATTAAAAGCGCAATAGGCGCTGTTCCAAAAGACATGATGCTTTATATTAAACACAAGCGAAAGTTGTCGAACCTTGTATTAAAAAATGTAATTAAATCTGTGGCACCCAGTGCATACGATTTAAGAAAACCTTTTAAAGCCAATTTTATAAATTAATGGATTCATTAACACAAATCGTATTAGGAGCCGCAGTAGGAGAGGCTGTTCTCGGAAAAAAAATCGGGAATAGGGCAATGCTTTGGGGGGCAATAGCAGGGACTATTCCTGATTTAGATGTCTTTGTACGCTATTTCACCGACCCAATTACGGCTACAGAAATGCACAGAGGATTTTCCCATTCTTTGGTGTTTGCAGTGCTGATGGCACCCATTTTGGGTTGGATTGCCAATAAGATTCATCGAAAAAGAGAAATCGGACTTAAGCCTTGGATGAAGCTTTTCTTCTTGTGCGTAGTAACACACCCATTACTGGACAACCACACAACTTGGGGGACGCAGTTTTTCTGGCCCTTTGAGTATAGAATTGCTTTTAAGAATATTTTTGTTGCCGACCCACTTTATACGCTGCCGTTTCTGGTGTTCTTGCTGATTGCGATGTTTCACAAACGAACCAATCCCAGGCGAGCCCGATTTAACAACCTTGGATTGATTGTAAGTTCTTCCTATATGGCAATTACTATTGCTTTAAAAGGGTATTCTCATTATAAATTCCATGTCCAATTGGAAAAAAACAAGATTGAATATTTAGATATGGATACAAAGCCAACGCCCTTGAATACCATATTATGGAATGCTCAAGTAGAAACAGAGAAGGGCTATCGTGTCGCTTATTTTTCTCTTTTTGATACGAAGCGTATAGAGTTTTCTAATGAATTCCCTAAGAACCATGAATTATTGGCGCCTTTTAAGGATCAAAAGGTAGTCCAGCAGCTTATAAAAATAGCAGCAGGCTGGTATGTGGTAGAGGAAGTAGATGGGGAGTTGTTTTTCGTTGATTTACGCTTTGGTCAAATGGGAATGGATGTCAATAAGTCTCCTTTCTTTTGGCGCTATAAGCTAACGCCCGATTCCCAAGGTAAAATCAGCGTCACACGCGCAAGCGCAGATTTTGCAAAAACAAGGGAGAATGTCTTTGGAGATCTGTGGACCCGCATCAAAGGAAATTAAAACGGTATTGATTTATTTAGTCAGAATCCATTTAAAGAAAAGGCTGCAGCAACAAGCGGAGACCAAAAAGGACCATAAATACGCCAAAGACACGAAAAACCTTTTTAAGAGCCGCAGGGTTAATCAAGGCAGTCAGTTTGTCTGCGAACATCGCCTTTAATAGGTCGGTAGCGAAAATAACGACCAGGGTGACGCCTAATGAGAGCAGGGTAGAGGTTGTGTCGTAAAGGGATTGGTTGTAGCTCACAAATCCAATCCATACTGCAAACACAAAGGGATTTACAAAATTAATCAAGAAGCCATTCAGGAAGTAAACGCCGTATGATTTGCGTTTGATTTTTCCTTTTATATCCGTATCCAAATTTGGATTAAGTACGTATTTCAATCCCATTATTAATAAGATAAGTCCACCTAGAATAGCGGTCCAGAATTCAAATCGATTATTTTTTAAAAAGGATTGCGCTCCATATAAAGCAAGAGCAGCGCAAATGAAGTCACCAGCAACAATTCCAAGCGCTACAGAGATTCCTGCCTTGAAGCCTGATTCCATTGCGCTTTTAAGAAGGTAAAAAAGCACTGGCCCAATAAAGAGCAGTGTGCCTAATCCCAAAATAAAACCAGTCAAAATTGCCATATGCAAATATACCCTAAATATCATTTTACTTAGAAAACATCTCGGGACATCATAATGAGATCTAATTGAATCAAAAAGCCCGACCAAATGCCCAGGCTTAGTATCTAATATGAGTTTGGATTTCTATTTTTTCTTCTTCTTCTTGGCTTGTTGAATAGCCACACCAAATACCAATCCAAGGCAGATTCCTAAGCCAATGTCGTCAAAAATAGCGCCAAAGGCTACACCGAAACAAAGGCCTAAACCAATGTAGTAGTCAGGCTCTTTCTTTTTTGGTTCCTCTTCCATCTCATAAATTTAAGAATAATTGAGGTGAAATTCATTGTATTGAATGTCTTGTTAAAATTCTCTAAAGGTTTTCAGTTCGCTAAATTGCTAAATAAATTAGGGTAATTTTGGCTCGTTATTTTTAGTATTACAACTAAATATAAACCTAATATAGATGCGTTGTAGTTTGCTTTTTTTGCTTTTTTTTTCATCTGTTCTTCGCAATGATTGCTTTGCCCAAGACCAATATTTTGTTAAGGATTCCCGCACAAAAACTACCATTCCTTTTGTGAAGATTTATCCCTCCGAAGGTGTGCCTTTTCTAACGGATCTTGATGGCATGTTTTTAGTGAAGGATACCATGACCTCGCTCAGATTAAAATATTCTGGATATAGGGATTCTACCCTCATGCTGGATCAAACTGAATCTATAATATTTTTGGAAAGAGAGATACAAGAGATAGATGAGGTACTCGTTTTGCCAGGTGTAAATCCTGCCCATCGGACAATTAAGATGGCGCAAAATAACAGGATAAAAAACCATCCTTTAAAAAACGATGCATTTAGCTACAAGAGTTATAGCAAGTTTATTTTCGATGTAAACCAAGCGCGTCTTATTCCCGATGGAGGCGTTGACAGTACTTCTATGAAGCTTCAGGATTACTTTAAGAACCAGCACTTATTTGTGATGGAAAACGCATCGAAAAGGACGTTTTATCCGCCCGGGAAGGACAAAGAAGAAATACTTGCCTATAAAGTCTCTGGAATCTCAGATCCAATGCTATCTACCTTTGCGCAGGATATGCAGTCGTTTAACTTCTATGATAATGAATTTAATATTTTTGGAGAGGACTTCATCAATCCATTGGCTAAAGACGGAATAAGAAGGTATCTGTTTATCTTAGAAGATACTTTGATCAATAAAAGGGATACTACTTTTACTATATTTTTCAGGCCTCGAAAAGGTAAGAATTTCAAAGGCCTTAAAGGCCATCTTTATATCAATACGAATGGGTTTGCGGTAGAGAAAGTTAATGCCACCGCGTGGCGGCCAAATGGAGAGGGGAGATTTGATGTAACCATTCTTCAGGAGTATGCATTCGTTGATCATAAAAAATGGTTCCCTATTAAACTCAGTACCGAATTGAAATATGGGAACTCGATAACAGGTAAAGATACCGTTCCGGCCGTGATATCTGGTTATGGACATACCTATATAGATAGTATTATACTTGACCCTATAGAAAAGCGAGATAGGTTTTATGACAATTATGACTTGACTACTTCAACTAATGCGGGGGATGTGTCAATGGAGGAATGGCAGAAACTACGAACCTATGACTTGACCGAAAAAGAACTTCGGACACATATGAAAGCGGACAGTATTTCGAAGGCGAATCAGGTTGTCAAGCGTCTGGCGTTCATAAAAGAATTGGCAAAAGGAAAGATTCAATTGGGCAAGTTATCCCTGCCTTTGCGGCGCTTATTAGGGTACAACCAATATGAAAAGTTTAGGTTGGGTTTTGGGTTGGAGACTTCACCGCAAATTTCACGAAGAATTATCTTAGGAGGTTATTTTGCTTACGGTACAAATGATAAAGAGTGGAAATATGGTCTTTACTCTAATGTAACAATCAGCCAAAAGCGGAATACACAGTTTGGTTTAAATTTCCAGCAAGACTTGATTGAAAGGGGAGGGCAAGTGTTCACCGGTAGTATATTTGACCTGTATGACACCGAACGACTTCGAGAGTTATATGTACAACAAAAAGACCGCCAGCGTCTTGTAGAGATTTCTTTTTCTAGTGATATAAAGGCGAACATGAATGTGCGTTTGTTTACAAATTATCAGCGCATTGGGTTCACGAATGGATATGAATTTTCACCATCAGACACTACGCTCATGAGTAGCTCTATAGAGACTGAAGTTGCTGAACTGGGAGTCGAGTTGAAATGGAATATTGGCGAAAAATATATGTTGTTGGGTGAAAGTAAGGTTTCTCAAGGCTTGAAATATCCGTCAATTAAATTTAAGGCAATAAAGGGGTTTAAAGGGGTTTGGGAAAGTGATTTTGACTATTGGAGGTTTAACTTATTAATAAGTCAAAAAATAAAAGTACGTGATTATTTCTCAATTAATCTAAGCTTGACAGCCATGAAGACCATAGGAGATGTACCAATTTCCCTAATGCATAATGGCAGGGGAACAAGGATTAATTGGAATATTAATACGGGAAATACTTTTCAAACAATGGTTTCAGGAACGTATTACAGTCGTGATCAAATTGCGTTGTTTAGTAGTGTAAAGTTGAAAGCTTTTCACACTAAAGCGAAATGGAATGAGCCTCAATTGACTCTCTATCATGCAATAGGGTATGGAGGAGCTGTAAATACCACAAATCACAACATTGATTTTAGGACTATGGATAAAGGGTATTTGGAGGCAGGCTTAACTTTGGATAACTTCTATACTTTTAAAAATTTACCTTTAGGCATAGGGGTGTTCTATAACTATGGGCCTACCAGAGATCAAAATTGGAAAAACAATATTGTTCCAAAGGTTTCGATAAGCTTCGCTTTATAAATAAATGAAATAGAAAAAGGGAGAAATCTAAACAAGAGCACTCCCTTTCAGTGGAGGAGAAGAGGGGCTTCTCGAACTTTTTGGAGGGTGATATTGAGCTGTTGATGATGATGTTTTCCGCTATGCCTTAGAGGGGATGAAATGGTGAGGATATGGATTTTATTTTCGAGAATTAAGGAATGAAAATCCATTATTTAGACAAAGACTTGTTGTCATTCTATTCGGAGATTCCTGATTGTAATTGGGTAGTTATATTCTTAGGTTTGAAGATTAACCAGGTCACTACCGGAGAATTGGTTGAAATCAACTGATTCTCCGTTTTTTATTTTTGCCAAATCTTCTGAAAAAAAGGGATTGAGGAGGCAATGGAATTTAATATTTTGGTTTGAACTTTGCCTTTTAACTTGAGGAAACCTATTCAGGATGGAAGTACTATACTTTGTGTTTTCGTCTTTTGAGTTAAGTCTCCAAATGACTTTGATTTACTGATATTTGAAGATGTTTTTCATGCTTTATCTATTGCTATTTGAA
>MEHZ011660266.1_pt1 | contig 21692 bp, 27 predicted proteins | sample 897221 | NCBI WGS metagenome assembly MEHZ01 (sample SAMN05514161, study PRJNA337945) | marine metagenome | isolation source: marine surface water | place: Arctic Ocean | collected 2007-12-13
AGGGTAATACCATCAGCCTCATCTAAGATGACTACTTTATGTTTCCCATCGAGAGACTTAGTCTGACTAAAGCCAACTACCTTGGAGCGTATAGTATCTATACCATTTTCATCTGAGGCATTAATATACAGGTATTGACACCCTAATATATCATTTACTAATATTCTAGCTAATGTGGTCTTACCTAATCCAGGTGTACCGACGAAAAGCAGATTTGGTATTTCTTCAGTAATAGATTCAAAATACTTTCTATTACTATCAGATAATACCAAATCTGATAACGTTTTAGGTCTATACTTTTCTACGTATAAGTTATTAAACATTATTTTTTTCTTTTTGATGGCTTCGTAACTGTTACTGTTACTGTCTTTCTTACCTTCGCATTACCGACTTTTCTTTCGGTTATCTTTTGTCTTGTTACTTTTCCCATAATTAAATATCTGTATAATATCGACTAGTTGTTCCGTTCGTCGAACATTTACCTTTTCTAATAATTTTTTTAGAACTATCCTTACTACTAATTATATCTGAGTTCCTATTAGTTTTATTACCAAAAATAGAGTCATAATTATCTCTATATTTTGCATGATCTACTCCTTCACGCTCTTTACATCCTTTATATCCCATAATTATTTACCCGACGAACCGAAACCCTTATTACCACGTTTAGCTTTTTTAACCATTCCAGCCCATCCAACTTTAGTATCATATATCTTTTCAACTTTAATTTGAGCTACCTTATCACCTTTTTTCACAGTATAATACTTACAATTAAAGTTATACATTTTAACAGCGCAGTCGCCTCGATAACCATTATCAATTTCCCCTAGATGAGGTTGAAGACCAGCTTTAAACCCGAGACCTGATTTAGGTCGTAGTACAAATCCAAACCCTTTAGTAATATCAGCAACAGTAATACCAACAGGTACTATAGCATTACCTACAGTAACATCACCCATCCAGGAACTACTACAAGGTATAACCGTATCTTCCACCGCATAAAGATCAAAACAATTATCACCGTCGTGAGCTTTAGTAGGTAGAACAGCATCGTCATGCGTCTTTACAAATGTTATATTAACTTTATCCATATACCTATTATAATATATTAGTTTAATTATTCAACTTTATTGATAAATATTTTTATATGGATGACGACGTTGATATAGTTGTAGATGATTTACTTGCTCAATTAAAGGGTGCAAATTTAGCTGCTAAAGAAGTTGAAAAAAATGAATTTAACTTAGACAAAGATAAGTTAGAAGATTTTTTATTAAAATACTCAGGTAAGCTAATTAAAGATAGTGTAGATTATGTTGAAGAGGTAAAACAGTTTATTACATCAGCTCCAGATTCTAGAGATGTTGAAGCTTTAAGTAAGTTGGTAGGTGCATCTGCTTCAGCAATTGAAAGTTTAAATAAAATTTTAATATCTAATAAAACTAACGATAGTAGAAAAGAGATTAAACAAATGGATATTGATAGTAAAAAAGAATTAGCTCAAGAAAACGATCAACGTTTAGGTTTAACTATCAATAGGGAAGAATTACTAAAGCAACTTATAGATGATGCTAAAATTATAGAAATAGATACTTAATTTAAAATATTATTATCTTTATAAGCTTTGCTTACTATTTGATTTTTTAATATATCTAAATTTTCTTCTACATCTTCTATAGTATTTTCAAACTGTAGTAATACTGCTTTATTATTATGTTGATTTCTTACATTTAAATTCTTTAAAAAGTATATATACTCTCCTAAATCAGCAGTTAACTCAATAAAAATTGATTGTCGAATTTCCTCTGAAAAGGATAATAATCTTTCATAGTAATCATAGTCAGTTACCAAGTTACTACTATGTGAAGTTTTAGAAATCGAAGTTTCAGTATAATTTGCTATATCTTTTAAATTATTCTTTAATATTGCATCATTCATTAAAGAAAAGTTTTTTTGAAGTTTTTTATTTTGTAAAGATACTTTATTGAAAACTGTATTAGGTATATTCAAAGGAATATTTTTTGATTCGTTATAAAATATATCAAAAAACGGGCATATAGAATCATCAAATATTGTATTTACATCTAACAAAGTTCCGACATCATCAGATAGATCTTTAAAAAATGTATTTTTATCACCTAATATTTTTTCTATAACTATTTTAAAATTAGATGCTAATGATTGATATTTTTCGATATAATAATTTTTATTTTGAATATCTATTTCATAACCATCTAAAATAAATTTATTATTGTTTAATTTTTCGTATATACTAGATATATCTTTGATAAAATCCCCTGATGATTTGCCTTTTTCGTAATCTATATTGAGTTTTAGCATATCAATAAAATCATCAAATAATTCTAATAAATTAGTATTATTTTTATAATAATCAGTTTTTTGTAAAATAACTGTATCCAGATAACTTGGTAATAATGATAATTCGTAACTCATAATATATTTTCCTTATATTTTAAATCTTTAAAGTTATATGTTTTAACTGCAAATATTTTATTACTATATGTATTATCACTATTAAAAGTGTGGGTAACTTCTACTATAAAATATATACCTAATAGTTTATCATCAAAATTATTTTCTACATAATTTTCACTTCTATCTAAAGTAAAAAAATTACCAGCTTTTCTAAACATTTGACCTTTCAATGTAAGCTCTACTCCAATATTAGTTAATAATAGGTTTTTTAAGAGTTTATTTATACCGCTTGATTTTCTAATAAATTCATCTCCACTATATAAAGAAAAAACGTTTTCATATGATAGATTTGTAGTTTTAGATGAATTTAATACTAAACTTGGTGAAGGTGAATTATTAAAACCTTTCATATTACTTACATAATTTTCATCGAAAGTATTTTTAGCGGAAACTATATTACTATCTTTTTGCTCTAAATTAAATGCTTTATCACCCGGGCTGTATGAATGAACAATTTTTGTATTATTTTTTTTACTACTAATGTTTGCATTAACATTAAAAAATTTATAATCTATAACATTCCCTTTTTCACCAAAATATGCAATAGTAGATGGAGATTTTTTACTACTTTGAACTACATTTTCACCCGTACCAGCACCACCTGTTATGACAAGTTTTTCCATATTCAATTTTCCGGCTGTATCATCGTTTTTATTAAAAGCTTTATCAAATTTTTCCTTTACACTTATTAGTTCATACTGACCATTATAGTATCTCTTTTTCAAAAATGAAAAATCTTGACCTGTTTTATCGGTGGTATGTTTATCGTAAATATACATTAAATCTTTATATGCAGTACTGCTAGATGGTGATGTGTAGAATATTTTACTGGCCCCTGTGTCGAAATCAGGGGTTTCACCTTTTTCTGTTTTTATTATTTCATTAATATCATTTTGAAACAATCCGTCTTTTAAAATTAATTTTAAACATTCGCCGGTAGGTACCTCTCTATCTTTATTAGATAGTAACTCTATTGGGGTGTCAGTTTTTAATAATTTTGTAGTAGAGAAAAATATATTTTTTTCTTTTAACAATTTTTCATCAAAATCTATAAAATCAAATCTTTTCAATTCATCGGTACCGTCAAATAATTGTTCATCATTAACTAATGCAAAAACATTTTTAAATGAAAATGTATCGTTAAATTTATTGCCTAATTTACCAAAACTTTCATCAACATTTTCTACTGGTACAATTTCTAGATAAAATAAATCTCTACCATCACCTCTATATGTATAACCTTTTAAAAGATCTGAGTTTGCATCAAACTCTTTAACGTTTTTCGGGGTAGCTAAACGTTCTAACGATTCACCATTATTTAAAATAGTTAATGACCCTTTTAAAAATGGGTCCATTATGCTATCCTTAATAGTAATATTTCTTATAGATGATTTTGATAAAACTGATACGTTACTATCAGGGTTAAATAATAAAGTTTTAAAAATATAGTTTTGTTGATCTACAACATATAAAAACTTTTTCTTATCATCATAAATAAATCCTTCTAAAAATTTGTATCTCATTGTAGCTGTTTAGTGATTGCATCTAAAACTATCTTTACATATTCAGGCTTAATATATCTAATTTTTTGACCTACAGGTAAGTTTTTATACGGGTTTATTATTTTGTTTACTAGCATAATAAGCCACCAAAGATAGGTTGTACTATAAATCTGATATGATATCGTAGTTAAAGGTAAGTTTTTATTCAACGTGAAAAAATCGAAAAACGAATTATCTAGATTATCAGGTATATGTATCTTTTTAACTATATTATACATTAAAAAGTTTTTATCCCCTGATATACCTAAATCTTTAGTTTCATAAACTTTAAATATATTTTCATATCTATAAGTTTCGAGTTCAGGTAACTCGGTAATGTTATTTTGAAATTTTCCTTCCATAATTAATTTCCACCTCTCATTGTTGGACCTGCTTTGGTATTTGTTGTATTTGGTATAGAGGGTTCTTCTATGGTTGAAGCACCACCGGTTGTTTCAGATGATCTCACTACTCCTGGGTTTATACTCTCATATATAAAGTTTCTCGTTTCTTCATTTAACCCCTTCAACGTTAAATTTAATTCATAAGCATCTGGTATGGTCGCGTTTAATGTTAAATTATTTGAATCATCGGTACCTTCGACTGGTACTGTTATTTCCATCGTACGCCTATTACCTAAAAAATTAACTGATAGATTGGATATATACGCATAAGGCATAAAAAGTATATCTTCAACTATTGCCTCGTATATAACGGGTATATCAACTAAATTTTTAGTAATTCTACCAGGTCTATTCTGATAAGTTAAACCAAATATAAGCTGCCAGTTTTGCAATATATCCTCATAAGTGCCGGTATTCAATAATGGTATTTTAACGTTTATTGATCTTCCATCCTGAGACATTTGAAACTGTCTTGATTCTTCTATATAAACACCAGGTCTTAAACCAAATACAGCTCCTGCTACTTCTGAAGCTGCGTCAATAGCAGCTCTTTGCATACCACTAAATAGATTATCTTGATCCTCACCCATTGAAGTAGTCATTTCCCTATATTCATCGTTTAGAAAGGGTAATATATACTGAAACCCTGTACTTTCAATACTATATAACCCATTATAGGGTTGCAAAACACTACTCTTAAATGTTTGTGTACCTAATAGTTTTTCATTAATTAGAGACTGAGTAGCTTCTAAAGTATCTGAAATTGTAGATGCTCCGCCTTTTACTAAATTTGTCGTACTTTCTAATATTGAACCCTCTTTAATTGCATCTTCATTAAAAAATATAAAATCCCCTTGAGCAATCTTATCTGACAAAGTTTTAGCTAAATCCGCTGTCGCGTTTACCGAATAAGCTAGATTAGTAACTGTACTATTTTTAATAATACGTTTTTCTTTAAGAGATAAAGAAGGCACGTCTAATCTAGAGCTTTTAGGGCTCTTCGTCCATTGAAAATCTTCCCTAACATCAATAGGAATATATGGAGTATCACCACCATTTAATTTACTATAAACTTCATTATTTTGTAAATTTAAATTAGCAGAGTTGGTATTAGTTCCAGCTCTTATAAGAACTGGTATAGTATTATCTTTACCAAATTTTAAACTCCATAAATCAATTGCCATTTATAATATTTAGTATTAAACATTAAATTGCATATCTCTAAAACCTGAACTACTTTGATTATTTACTACACTGCTACTTTGATTCTTTATAATAGTGCTTCCAGCGTTCGATTTTTCTAATATAGCTTGCAATAACATATTATTTTTCTTAAGTTCATCCATTTGTTGGTTACTAATCTTAATATTCATTTTAGTTATATCTACGAAAGTTTTTCTATCTAAGGTATTTTCTAATATATTTACAGTCTTGTTATCTACAACATCTCCGTTGTTTTTAGGTATAAATAATTCAGGACCGGCTTCACCAACCATATATGGTGTATTCCGATTGACTGGGCCCCCATCTTGTCTCTTAGCTAGCTTCGCTTCTAGTTCTGCGATTTTTTCCTGCGAGTTTTCTACACCTTTCCCTTCTCTACCAAAATATTCATTTTCACCGGCTTCACTTCTTTTAATCCTAGCTCGTTCCTCAGCGATATTTCTTTCAATTTTAGCCATATCCTGGGCTCTTTCAGCTTCGGCATTAGCTGCAGCTTCCTCTGGGTCATCCTCAATTGCACCTAAATTTATTCCCAATAAATCAGCTACTCTATTTCTAACACTAACCCCTAATATTTTTTCAGGTAATATATTTAAAACTTTCATTAACAATTTATCCTTTATAGGACCAAAAAATCCCCCTAGAGTACCTAAAACTTTTTTATAACCAGCATCTTTTTTCTCTCCAGTTTCAGCATCTGTACTTCCAAAAAAGAATTCTCCAATAGCTGCTAATACTGGCATGCCATTTTTACCAATTTGAATTAAACCTTCTTTAAAATTACCTTTGAATACTTTACCCACACCTTCATATATACCTATAAAATTTTTCATAGGAAATTTATCTTTTATAGGTTCTATTAAAGCAGCTACAAATGCCTTAGCCCCACCTGCTATATTGCTAATTTTTTCACCCATACCGGATGCCATATCATCAACCGACCCATCACCACCAAGAAATAAATTATTAATTAAGTTTAGCGCATCAAAAATTGGAAAAGCTGTAACCATTTTACTAATACCGGATGAAAAATTACCTGACAATACTTCACTAATACCAGTGCCAAATGATATGAAATTTCTTAAAGGAAATATATTCTTCATTTTTTCGAATATTTTACCCATAAACTCTTTTAATGTTCTAGATTTGGCTTGCCCCATTGTTTCACCTTCCTCTTGGGTAGTACTAAGACTTAACATAGCACTTAAAGTGTCAATACCCATTTGTAAAGGAAATGCAAATGCTTGACCACCTGGTACAAAGTAAAGTAACCCAGATAAACCACTGGCTAAGTCAAATAAACCACCAACAAAATCATCATTTTTAAATGCTGAATAAGCAAATCCAAAGCTAATCAATGAACCTATTAAAGGTAATTTTCCTAGTACTGGTTTTAACAATGTACCTGCTGTTTTTGCTGCTAATTTTAACCCAAGTGCTAATCCACCTTTACCTATAACTTGGAGAGTGTCCTGCATACCAGTACCACCTCCAGCAAATAGACCACCGACTAAAGCTCCTAAACTACCAAGAATAATTAATGCAGGTCCTATTAGTTTTTTGACATAAGCCATTATACCACCATCGCCTTCGCCTCCTGCTGCTTCTTCTTTGGATTCCGGAGTCGTTAAAACTTCTCTAAAATCTTTTTTAGCTTCTTTACCTATATCAGCTATAATAACAGGTTCAGCTTTTTGTACTATACTTTCAGGTTGAGCTTTAATACTATTAGTACTCATTCCAATAGTATTACTAACAGCATCCTCTAAAGCTAGGACCCTATCCGTTAACTTATCTGAAACCCCTGATAGTAGGGATAATATTTTTGCGTGGTCGACTTCTGGGTTCATCAATAATATTTAATTACCTTAACGAACTATAAAGAAGTCCGGGGTAATAGAAATACTATCATCTGAATTAGGAATTTTAGTTAAAGAAGTTTCTATTTTTCTAAGTTCATTAATATAGTCAAATACCTTGTTAAAATTGTTCGAATCAATTTCACTTAAAATTTTAACTGTATTATTAATATTTTCCTCTACTTTAATTACATTTTCACCAAATTCAAACACATCAATAAACTTAACTAGTTCATATATGTATAAATCACTAATAACGTTATTAACATTGTCTTCAGTAATTTTTTCATTTTTATATTTTCTTAAGACTATATTATTGATTTTATTATCTAATTCTAAATTAGGGTTTTTTAATTTAAAAGTAAATTCATCACTAATAACTTCTTTGGATTTAAATGTTGCTTTATTTTTATTTTTTTCTATAATATCAGATAAGTTAACCTCAACGTCTCCTGATTTATATAAACTTGAAATCTTATTTCTCAATGATAATGAAATTGATACCCTATCAATAGTATCTAAATCTTTTATATTTCCAGAAAAATTTTCTTTAATAATATTATAGATACAATTGTTAAAATGTAATAATGATAAAGTAGTTGAAAAGGTATTTTCTAATATATCTTTTTGTTGCTTAAGACTTAAAGGATAAATTTTTAGTTCTTTATCGTTTATAGGTGAATAAAAAGTAATCTCTTTTTTGAGACTTTTTACTTGACTTAAAATATCATTAAAATTTTCCATTTGAAATATTTACATTTGATTATGGGGAACACCACCCTGCTTATTATCTTTATATTCATCCTTTAGTTTGTTTAATAAAATTTTTATTTCACTTAAAGAATAATTTTGAAAATCGACGGTATTTAAATTTAAATTTTTTATTAATGCGTATTCAAGATCATATAAACTATTTAAATCAGTTTTGAATATATTTTTAAAAAAATATAAAATATCTCCATTATGTAAATTAAAGTTCATATCAAATAAATTAAGATTATCTTGTTTTAAATTATCAGCGATACTATTTACTATCTGAGATATGTTAGAATCTGAAATTTCGTTAAATATAATATCTTTTTGTTCGTTAGTTAATTTAGAAAAATTTATTTCATCGTTATCTAAAACTATTTTTTCAATTGATATAATCACTTCATTTAATAAATTTTCAACATAAAAACTATTTGATTTTTTAAAAGTTACCCTATCTGAAACTATTTCGTTACTGTTAATCGATATATTATTCACAATTGAATTAATATTCATTTTATAATTTTTTTCTTTAAAAGTTATATCAAAATCTTCCCCTAAAGTTAACGATCTCAAAAATAAAAGTATTTTTACTTTATCAAAAATATCTATTTCTTTATTACCTTTAACTGCATTATTAATAGTATTATTAAAAACTTGATTTAATACCCATGGGTCGTCGGTAAATAAATTCTTTACTAAATTTTTATATTCAAAATAACTTAATTCAGTTATTTCATAACTTTCATAGAAATATTGATTCATTTTAGAAAGGGAACGGATTAATAGCTTTAATAAGCTCACCTATATTTAAATATAAGTTACTACTAATTTCATACCTGTCATATACCCATTGAGTGTCAAAATTTTTCACATCTTCGGTATCACCATATTGATAATCTCTTGTACTTACTGAAGTAGGCACGCAATTGTAAAATCTCCACGTTTTTCTTGGTATTTGTGATAGACCTTTATCACTTCTTGTATATTGTACTACAGTTAAATTAACTTTTGGATCTTTTATTAACTCTGCAGGGTTATTTTTATCCCTGGCTACCATTCCAAAATGTGATGCCATTATAACCCAAGGTCTTATTACAAAATCTACAAATGATGAATTAGTTTCTCTAAGACTAAGGGTAAATTTATTTGATGCGAAATCTGATCTATCTTTTAATATTGTTCCTTGTATAAAACCTCGATTATTTTCAATTTTAGCTGCGGCCGAATCTAAACTATCATCCCCTATATTAAAACCATTTGTAAAAATACAACCTACTATAGCTTGATTTTTATAATTAGTTAAAGTTGCTTTAGGTAAATTTATATCAAACCCGGTGCGTTGTACAATTGGTTCTAAATTTTGTAAAACGTTAGTAGTTAAACCTAGTGGAAAATTATCGATTAGAACAATAAACTGAGTGTTTAATGGTATAGATGTATTCCATTGATCTAAACTATCTAAAAATCTATCTCTAAAACTAATTAAAGGTGTAAATGGTAAATTAGTACCAAATAAACTTAAACCAGGTTGAGCTAATGAACCACCTACAAGACTATTTGCTTTATTACCAATACTTTGTACAGCATTGTTTATAGAATTTAAAATACCTGGCATAATAATATTTATGCATAAAAAAAGCTCTCAAAGAGAGCTTTTGAATTTAGATCTTTTTTATATGTTATGCTGTCTTTCTAAAGTAATGATATGCAACGGTAGCTGTAAATGTAACAACCTCACCAGTGCCAGTAGAATCATATGATTGAGGACCTACATTCCGGATAGAACAACCTACTAATTGATATTGAGCCACTCTATCTAATTCCTTATTTAAAAGTACTAAATCAATAACTGCATCAGCTGTTGGCATAAAATAGTTACCTGTACTATCTTCATCGTCGAAAGTATCTGCTTGAACCTGTAAGAATTTTTCTCTTAAATTATGAGATTCATCTGATCTAAAAGTTAATGTATACCCTTCACTGTTATCATATGTGACTGTACCTGGTACATTAAAATTTAAACCCATGTAAGGTACTGCTACATTACCAATTGTTTTACCTGGTAATTCAGCTGTAGTAGCATAGACTAAATCTGATTCATCAAATGATACTTCAGTGCCGCCTCCAAAATTGACATTTAAAACTCTAAATAGATTATTCCTAGCAAAATCCTTAGCTTGTGCTTGTGTATAAAAACCTTGAATTGTTTGTGTTGTGTCTGCCATATAATTATTTAATCTAGGTTAGTTAGGATGTTGGAAATCCGTAAATATTCTTTTTTACATAATACGTGAAAACTGTATTTGCAGGTATTGTAATAGTTCTATCATCGTTAGGTCTAGAAAATAATAATAATTCAAATGCATTAGCACTTATAGGATAAAAATTCGTTTGTAGCCCGCTTAAACCACCTAATGCACTTAAACCTATTGAACCCATATGACCGATATCAGTATTAAAAGTTGTTATATGCTGTGTTACCGGTGTTGCTGAACTTACCGTCATGGCAGTACCAAAACTAAATGTATTAGCATCTACTGTACTAAGTAAACCAGAATCAAGAGCCATTGCGCTAACTTCGGCAACCTTGGTTGACAATGTACCAGTTATAGTACTTAGTGTATTTATATCAGTAGAATGAATAACTATATCATTCTGAGCAGTTGTAATATTAGTGGTATTAGCTTCTATATCAACTATTAAACCACCACTAAGATTATCAAATGATGTACTTAAACTAGTTATTTTAGTACCTACTAGGTTATTATAAGTTATTTGTTTCGACGCATCGTTATTAATATCGACGATATATAATATATCTCCATTTTTAGGTTGAGTTACTATCTCTAAATCTGTTAATTTAGTATCTGGCATAATAATATTTATAAACTATAAATGTTTAACCAACTAATTCATTGAAATCAGCTCCAGTTTTGGTTGCGTAGAAATTAACTAAAATAAATTCTGCAGCTCTTACTGGTTTGAGATATATATCAACAATAAGCTCGTTTTGGTCAATTACAGTTGGTGTATTATTCCTTTCATCACAAACTACTAAGAAATCATAAACCCCTTCTGTGTTTTTAGCATTATCAAAAATCGGCGTTAATGTATTCAACACTCTTGTGCGGGTTAGTAATGTATTAGGTTCAAAAACAAAATACTTAACTGTCTGCCTAGTAGCTTTTTCTAGATTCAAGAATAAACGTCTTACATTAATTCTATCAAATGCACTTGGCTTCTTGAGTAATGTCTTCTGACCAAATATTACAAATCCTTCTCCTGGGAAGAATGCTACTGGATTAGTAGATATCTTATAGAGTTGATCTCTTTGCTTCTGTTTAGGGTATAATGCAAGATCATTAACACCAGTTACAATACCTCTAGTAAATCCAGCTGGTGCAAACCATGGTTGGAAATTAGCATCTGTATTGGCCATTGCTGCTCCAGCAAAACCTGAGAATGGTACGTAACACTGGTCATCTAAATATGGATCATAAACCTGTGCCCATTGAGCATAAGTTGCTGCATAACTTGTATTAACAATACTTGTATGAGCTTGAATTGGTTTAAGTATATTGAGTGAGAAGTTTTTATTAGGATCATCTAAAGTTAAGAAACTCTTACCTTTTATAAAAATTGGTTTCGGTAAGTCAGCAACAAACATATGATCTTTTCTACGTTTCTCTGCAAATTCTGCAAACCTATCAAAGATTGTTTTCCAATCACTTCTGAACGCTTTTGCCTCAGTTGTTAAATTATTAACAATATCTGATGTATAGAAACCGTCGAAAGCTGAAATCGATGCTGTATCATCAAAATACTTACCTTGACCTGTTCTTTCTAAGAATTCAGAAACTGCATTAATAGTACTAATACCACCATCTAAGGTTAGATCGATATCAAATAAGTCAATATTTTCGACTGTATCGAATAATCTATCAAGTTTCGCTGGAATACTACCAAGCTCCTTAGTTTTAGCATCTTGACTTGCATATGAACCTAGTGGGAATAAACTATCCGCGGCACCGAGTTGGTTCGTTGTTTGTACCAATGAAGCTGATAACGCCGCCGCTTCAGCTGTTGTTGTAGCACCATATGAAGCTGATAACGTCTCTATATTCTTAATACCACTAGCATCTGTTGAGAATTTAGTTGATGTAAATCTTACTTTATTGGAAGGCTTACCATTAATATCTAACCAAGTACCACCATCTTCTGCATGTGATATAAACTTATTAGTTAAGATCTGCACATTTGGTGAATCATTTTCTTTTGTATCTAAATAAAAGCTTACTGGGGTACCTCCATCAGATGTATTAATTTGTCTAAAACTATCAAATGAACCGACATACGTTTCACTTAATGCGTAATTTAATTTAATTGTATCGGGTGAGAATGGTGATTGTCTAAGTTTAAATAAACCTAATGAAACAGTATCATCAAAATCATTAGTAGCAATATCAAATTTACTAAGATTTTCCATTATTTCTGAAACACTATCATCTTCTTGACCAAAAGTACTTGTATTATTGTCAGATATTGACGATAAAGTAAAGTCTAATCTACTTGATGGTAACGATAGATAATTTGACGTAACTGCAGCTGACTGTCCAATTGTTTTTGTATTTAAAATACCGTCAAAGTCTGTTGCAGGGTTAAGATTAGTGTTATCGACTGCACCAACATAAAAACCTTGGTACTTTTCATCAATAGTTGTTTGACCTTTATTAAGGATTAATAAACCTGCTCTACCTAAAGTTTCAAATGAAGATAATTCTTCTGCTTTAGTACCTATATTACTAAAATCGAAACCATCTTTTTGTAAAATCTGATTATATTGCTTTTGTGTTAAGGAGAAATGTTTCGGTTTACCAAGTGTATACATTACACCAGATGGTGATTGGTTTAATGTTCTAAGACCACCTCCATATACAATGTCACCTCCACCTGTTACTGTATTACCAATATTAATGGCACTTACCGGGTAGGCTAAAACACCGTAATCATTACCAAAACCGTTACCGGATTCTGTTCCATATGGTAATCTATATGTTAAAATATTAGCTGGAGATTGAAATAATGGTCTTACTGTATGATAAAAATATCTTTCAGCCGGGGTGGTTGGAACCCCGTAAATTTGTTCAAATTCACTTTGACTAGTTACTTGAATAACTTCATCTGTTGGTCCTTTATCAGAATAACCTGCAACCATAATGTTTGTACCTGTTGGAAAAACAGGTCTCAAACTTAAATCGATTTCTTTTATTTCTACCCCTGGAGATTGTATCGTACGCATACAATTATTTAATGGTTTTAATGCTATTTTTTTTAAATGAAATTATAAATATAGACTAAAGTAGTTCAACTTTCAATTGTGAAAATGCAAATTCAAAGGTAGTTTCAATTTCTCCAGCAGTTCTATAATTAAAATTTAACCCTCCTAAACTAATTGGAAAAGCTTTTGTATATACAAATTTTACTTTACTTTTATCAAACTCATCTAACGCTAATAAAGTTATATCAGCTTGGTACAATGATTGCGGACTTAAACTTTTACCGGTTGTATTATTTACCGGTTCCATTTTAACTGTATCAGCTATATCCTTACCATTAAATTTAGATAATTCTTCATCGTTAAGTAAATCTAACCATTTATATAAAACCCAATAATTATTAAATTCATTATCTATAGTAAAATTTACTCGAACGTTTTCATAAACAGGTCTTGTATGTTTAGATATTTTAAGGGTTTGTCCTCCATAATAAAGATCTTCTGCAGGTACTGTAACAGATGGTACAACGGCTCCATATACTGAAAATTGTAAGCTATTTTCTATAACAACCTTATTATCTCGACTACCAAGATCTTTTTTACTTATATCTTTAAGAACAGGTGGTAAATTTAATATAAGTAAAAACTTATCTAATCTACTTTTATTAAACTGTGATTGATTTATTGCTGCCATATTTTATAACCTTGTGTTTGTAAATTATCTATTTCACTATCTGTATTTGAAGCGTTGCCTATAATAACTGGTAGTGTATTGGATAAACCTGATTTTTCATTTGTATATAAAGAAGTCGGGTTCATAAAATATTTAATACCAAAATCCATTTGTTGTAACTCTAAAGGTCTATTATTTGTGTCTCTTTTTATTACTTCAAAATATTGTTCAACCATGTCATCAATTAATATTACAAGGTTCCACATCAGTGAGGTGACTAAATCATCGTGATACCCCTTCTTTGCATTCCATGTACCATTTGGAGCTTTCACATAGTTTTTTAACTCCTTTACGGTCCTTGAATCATTTATTTGTACTGATTCAAGCTCATTTATCCAGTACCTCATATTAGTTACCGCTTTATATTTAGTATTAGTGTGGGATATAATACCTAGTTGCTGTTTTTTTCTATTTGCTACTGCACTCCCCCACGAAACTATATTTTCATAATCGTGAGTATTTTTTAAAATATCAACTATCTGACCTCCGCTATTATTCCTTTCAACACAAACTAAAGGGTTTCCCCAATGTTGCAATATTTCGTGGACTTTTTCAGTAAAATTATATGGTGATATTTCACTATTATGGTAAACTGCAACTTGATTGATATGGGTAAGATCGGTATAATCTAAAACTTGTACAACAGAAGCATCTTTACCTAAACCTTCACTAGTATCTACACTTACTACATATATTCTATCTTCTTTAGGTTCATCCCATAAAAGATATTTACCATCATCAAAAACAAATTTAGGTTCATTAGTCTTACTCTTTAATTTTTCGAACAACTCATTATCCAAAGAACTTTCACTATTAGAGATAAACTCGCAGTTAAATTCTTGCTGAAAGGCTTCAAAGCTACCAATGCTATTAATAGTTTCTAGTTTCCATTTTTCATTTCTACCAGGTATTTCATTCCACAAAATTTTATCAGAGGCCCACCCGTTTTCAGACGATTCAGCACCTGAATATAACTTATAAAATAAATTATCTGTACCATTAGCAGTAGATGCTATAAAAATTTTCGATTTTTTTGACGATGAAACGATAGGATACACTGATTTCCAGAAATCATCTACTAAATGAGGTTCGATAAAGGCTAACTCGTCAAGTATTAAACAATTGACTGATTGACCACGAGCTGCTGTACCAGTAGTAGTAGATATGCCTATTCTTGTACCGTTGGCTAGTACAATAGATGTTTTACCGTATTCTTTTACACCAGGTTTTAACCAATTAGGTAATTCTTCATATGCTAATCTAATTCTACTCATTATTTCTAATGCAGTACCTTCTTTATTAGCTACAATAAGTATGCGTTGATCATTATTAAAGCATGCAACCCATAAAGCATATATTGTCATCATTGTTGTCTTACCAATCTGTCTTGAAGCTAATAATATAAAAAATCTATTATCTCGCATTTTACGTAAAGCTCTTTTTTGACAATAATGTAGGTCAATAGTTTTCTTACCTTCATCTAATGATATTATATAAAAAAACTTTTCGGCAAAATGCAAAATATTTTTTTCGCATTTTTTTAACTCTTTTACCATCGCTGGAGTATATTCAAATTCAGCCCTGTTTGTGGGTAGATTTGGATTGTTCATGTAATTTTGTTTATCTTTATGCATTTTGCTATAAATATTTACATGTCAAGATCAAATACTCTAACCGAAATATGGAATACATATAATAACAATATTTTATCTGAAAATGCACCAGGTGAAAAAGCAGCTAAAATGGGTACTAAACCGGGTAAACCACCTGCTAAGCCTAACGATGTTAAACATGGCTTTGCTAATGATAATAGTTCTGGTCCAGAAAATGCTGATAAAGGAGAAATATATGGCAACGTTATAGACCCTAAACATAACGGAGTAGAAGATGAATTATATAATAGTGAGATATATTCTTCACAAGAATATAACAAAAAAAATAAAAAACTAGAGAAAAAGGTAAAAGAGAGTATAAATAATAATATGAAATCAACTTTTGACAAACTCTTTGAAAACGTTATGGGTGAAGAAATGCACTCAGATCAAGAAACACAAGAATTGGATGCGCTTGGTATTGATACCGAAGTAGCAGACACCGAATCAGACGAAGTTACAATCACGTTAGATCGTGATATGGCCAAGTCACTTTGCGACATGCTTCAAGCAGCAATGGGCGAAGAAGAAGATGGCGACGATGATGCAGATGGTGAAGAAGATTATTCTGCTGAAATGGAAGAAAATGGATTTGAAAGCTTTGAAGAAGCTGAAGAAGACGACGAAGACGATGATGATGAAGACACTCATAAGGAAGCAGTTGAAATGCATGCAGTTTCTGATAGTGCAGGTGCAAGTTTAACACATCCAGGTCATAATAAGGTCGGTAAGCTTAAAGCAAAAAGTGGTAAAGGGTCTAATTCAACAAAGAAATATGTTGATGCAGAGCCAAAACCATTAGCAGATGCAAAGGGTAAGCTTCAAAGCAAAGCAAATAAAGTAGCATTACAAGGCGGTGCTGATTTCATACAATAAAGATTAGATTTCAATAAAAATTGCGTAATCATTAATTTGGTTGCGCTTTTTTTTGCTTAAATATAATTATGTTAAGATTTTGCAAATTTTATGAAAATAAATATCAGGGAGCTAAACCTGGAATTAATCATAGACATAGAAGAGCTATACCAGGTGCTGGGGATCCCCATTATATGAGATCTCATCAAAATATAGTACCGGATTACGTTAAAACTGACCCAACTAAAAATCAAAAAATTGAACTTTTAAGACAAGGTTCAGGTAAAAAAGTTTGTGGTACACCAGATCTTGAATATATAAGAAAAGAATATAAAATAATGCCATTCAAAGGAGAAGTAAAAAAATTAGGAAGTACTGGTATAAAATTATATTATGATGAGAAATTAAAAAAATTCGTTATTGAAAGATGAGCCAAATAAATTATAATTGTGATTTTCCAGGAATTGTACAGACTGATGAAACATGTTTTAGATTCACAGATAAGTCTATACAATCGAATGAACGTACACTCTTTTCTAATTATTGGAGAGAACAAATAAATTTATATGGTACTAAAGTAAATTATTTCGTCAATACCTATAATTTACTTAGTGCAGATAACTTTTACGGGGAAGATACTACTAAAGTATTTGCTGCACCAAGACAAATAATATTAGCAGTAACCTTGAATGAAAATGCTATACAGTTATCAAAATTCGGGTTTGAAAGCGATGATGATCTAACTGCATATATACATATTTCTTCTTTTTATGATAACTTTTTTACTTTAAGTTCTGTTTATGAAAAACAATTTAATCTAGTAGAGCCTAAAGCAGGTGATGTATTCCAGTTAAGTGAATATGGTAATGATAGACCTGGAGATAGACAAGCTAAATATTTTGAAATAACTGAGAAACTAGACCAAGATATAGCCCAAATAAATAACTTACAAGGACATTATGTATTTTTAATAAAGGCAAAACGATTAGATTATAGCTTTGAACCGAACATACCTTTTAATAACTTAACTAGTGGTATATCAGGAAATAGTCAAATTTACGAAGAATCATTTGCTGGTAGATTATCTGGCGGAATCAATGAAGAAAGCCAACGTAAGAAAGATGGTTACGATCAATATGATGTCGATTCAATTAGTAAAAACGATGTATTTGATATGTCAGTTAACGATACTGATGTGTATGGTGATTATTATTAATATATAATAATTTTTTGTAACCATTCATCTGCTTGTTCTACGCTCTTAAAGGTTACTTCTCTTAAGCTATTACCAACTTTAAATGTATATACAATATTACCTTCTTTTGGTTTAATATTGTTCAATGTATATAATACCCCTCTATTAAAGAGTTTAGTATTACTCATTGTATTATTTATAAACTTCGTCCCAGGGATAAATTTCATCGGTATCTATTCCTTTCAAATGAAGCTGAATATCGTGCTTCATATCTAAATATCTTTCATCTACATACTTTTGAAAAGCAGTAGGTTTAACCCATGCAGTACTATGTTCGGTATCATAACCTATTCGTTCAGCTCTTGCACAAGCTACGTTAACACCTTCATATAAGCATGCAAATCTTGCAACAAAATCTATACCATACTCTTGAATAATATCTCTATCTTTTTGAATCATATATAGATTGTATCAGAGTTCCTAAAAGAAATTCAGATATTCTCTTTTCATCTAAATTATATTGTTTTATAATTTCTCTTATAATGAATAAATTATTAGAAAGAATTTTTTTATTTAAATTAAAAAATGAATTATCAGAATCTCTATTATTTTTAGATTCCATCTTACCTATTTCTTCTTCTATTAATTTAAATATAGTTTCTATAAGATTAGTTTTTTTGTTTGTTTGAAAAACTCTACCTGATGTAACCCGAGCCTTGGTATCATTATCATCGTTAACTATATACTTCATTACATCTTCTATACTAATTTCTTTAATAGTATTTTTTTCTTGTAGACCATTCTCCACCTCATTAGTAATATCTTTCAATTTTTCCATTATACTTAAGATGTAGTTGGTAATGTGGCTGCTGTACTTATTGGTGTTGTAACCAATGCTGTACCAATATTGGTTGTAGCTCTTATTTCATTGTTACAATCTGCACAACGGTAGATCGTATCTTCAGTCATAGAGAGTATAACTTCTTGTTTTGACCCACATGGGCATGTTACCTGTACAGTATTTTTTAAAGTTTCTTTTTCTATTTCACCACTTAGTTCAACTGCTCTTTTTATAAGAAAATTTTCATAAACTGTATTAAAAAAATAAAAAAATAAAATTTGTAATATAGTTACCAGACCAAACACTAACCAATCTTTAAAAATTATTCCAAATAAACCACTAACTAAAAAAGTTAATGTTAAGGATAATATGACTTTCTTCATTATTTTATTTTACTAACCTTTTTACTAATATCAACTAATCTACCTTTTAATTCAACAATTTCTTTACCGATACTAAGTAATGGTTTTTTATCTTTAATAACTGTGTTAGTACCTGCATGCTTTAATAGCTCTTCTAAATTTTGTAAATTTACAAATGCATTAGCCACGACATCGTCAAATTCATTTAACGGGTATGGTATATTTTCAGGAGCTATATCAGTTCTATTCTGTTTATCAAATATGTCTCGAACACTTGATGGTTCGGATGGATACTCTGTTTTTTGACCAGATTGGTCTCTTACAACGTCGGGCATCATTTCTTGCCCATAGTCTTCTTCAAGTACTTTTACGAATTCTTCAAATTTTGTGGTAGATTGCATATAAATATTTATAAATAATAGTATGAGCTTATACCAAAAACGATTTAAAAAGTTTCTATCTGAACAAGATGATGAAAATACCGAGTTAACTGATCAAGAAGCAATGGCTTCTACCTTAGAGCCTGAGACATCTCCTGAAGATTTTGATGTTGATGTTCCTGCAGGGGGAGAAAGCGCAATAAGTTCTCAGTCTAGACAGATGTATGAGGAGTTAAGTGGTTGGATTAATGAAATGGATCGATTTGGTGATTACCTTAATGGTACATCAGATAGTATTCAAACTGCTCTTAATTCAGCTGAAGGTGATACAATTTTTGATAGTATTTCAAATGCTGAAACAAAAAAGATTGCTAGGGTAGCAATGGAAGTATCATCACTAAGTGAAATACTAAAAGGTTATTTAGCAGGTGCTAATGATCCTAAATACAAGTTTAATTAAATATTAATATGAATATTGATCAAGATTTAATTTTTGAAGCTTATACTGAAACTTTAACTGAAGATTGGCAGAAAGGTACTTCTAAAGCTCCAAAAGGTAAGTCATTCGATATGTTTAAAGGCGGTTCTCCAAGTGGTGTAGATGCTGCAAGTGATGGTTCAGGTGGTAGGTATAGAAAAACTCGACCACCTAGTGCTCAATCCAATAAAACTCATGGTGAAATGGAAGAGGATAACTTGGATAATACTCCTTTAGAAGAATTATCTATTTTATCACCTGAAGAGTATGAAATGGTACAAAACTTCACAAATTTTAACCCAGATGATTGGGGTTTTAATAAGCATGAAAATATATTCTTTAGAAAAAGAGAAGGTGGTGAAGATGAAGAAAATGATCAGTATGAACCTGAAGAAGCTCCTGAAGATGATCAATTAGGTGGGTTAGAACCTTTACCTGGAGAAGACGAAGAAAATGATTTATCTAAAGTTGAAACGGCTTTAGATAGAATTGCTGATGAATTAAGAACTTTGAATCAGTATGCTGATTTTATGACGACAGGTACAAGAGCTCGAGGCTTTACTGGTGGTACAAAAAATTAATTAAAACAATATGAATACATCAGAAACAAACTTAATCTTTGAAGCTTACTCTAAATCCAAGACTCTCAGTGAAGAGTTCGAAGAAGATGAATCAGTGGGCGATTCTTCTAATTTTGAAGATAAAGCTGAAAAGTTCGCTGATTCTATTGCAGATGCTGAGTTAGAATACTTAGTTAATCTAAGTGGTGGTGAATTTGAGATATTAAAAGGATTTTTACAAGATCAAATGGGTTACCGGGATCTTGGTCAATATAAACGTAACTAACTATTTTTAATCTCAGTTAATAATAATTTAGCCTTAAGACCTGAATGTGTATTTTTTAATATGAATTCAGGTCTTATTTTGTCTTTATTACCAGCCACACATATATCATTAAAGTCTTTAAAACGTTTCAACTCTTTAGGCCATATAAAAACCTTTTCATTGTTATCTACCAATATAATACTTTTATTCAAAGCTGCTTTATCGCAGTATTGATTATCTAATACATAAATTTTTTCATATAAGTTTAGTTTATTGATTTGTTGCTTCTGTAATGTTGTAAACATCTTGTTACTCTTTTCAGTAATACCGCAAGTAGCTAAACCATTTTCAACAAAATAACTATCAATAGGGCCTTCAAATATAAACACGTTATCTAAATTAGAATTTATATTTTGCATACCGTATAAGCTTCTTTCTGCCCCAACATTACTAAGAGATTTCGGTCTTTCAGAGTTATCTTTTTTTGTTAACCCTCTAGATTGATAAAATATAATATCATCATTTTCATCATAGAACGGTAATATTAATCTATTTTTATGCACTACGTCTTTTAATGATACATAAAACGTTTTAGGTTTATTAATACCTTTATCTAATTTTCTATCTTTAATCAACTGTAAAGCTGTTTTCACAACTATATTATCTTTATAGTATTCAATTTGACTTATATCAGATAAGTTAATACAATCTTCCGGTAGACTTTTATCTATTACCTTTTTAACTTCTTTAGGTTCTTCTATAGGTAAAATCTCTATATCAAACTCTTTAACTTCATTTATAATTTCATGTAAAGATTTA
>MEHZ011537053.1_pt1 | contig 21551 bp, 13 predicted proteins | sample 897221 | NCBI WGS metagenome assembly MEHZ01 (sample SAMN05514161, study PRJNA337945) | marine metagenome | isolation source: marine surface water | place: Arctic Ocean | collected 2007-12-13
CGGCTTGTGCACTCTACCACTCTCAGATCAGAGACGCAACCCAGCAACCCACACACGCGCTTAAAAATGCCCACCTCCACCGCGCTCATCTCTAAGACCATCTCCAAGTCCGCCACCAAGTCCACCTCCAAGTCCAAGGCCATGGCCAAGGCCATGTACGCAGAGTCCACCACGAACAACCAGATCCGTGCCGCCAGCCAGCGGGCCACGCAGACGAGCCACGCCAAGGAGGTCTTCATCTCCCGGGCGCACCTGCAGCTCTTCTGCCAAAAGGTCACCGACAACATGGAGGACGCAGAGAGCAAGGCATTCATCTCCAAGCTGTACATGGAGGCCGCCGCGGAGTCCATGCAGATGGGCATGGGACTTGAGCTTCACACCTGCCCGGCGCCGGTGGTCGGCGGGGACTACGACGACGCGTGCAGCGACTCCGATGACGAGGCGCCGCCTCCCGCCGTGTCCTCCGAGCCCAAGTCGAAGCCGAAGCCCGTCAAGGGCAGGGGCTCCGGCACGAGCCGACCCGGGATGAAGGGCAAGCGGTGTGGCTGGAACCTCTGCCGCAAGCACCTTTCGACCGAGGCCCCCCCGGCCGAGTTTGTCGCGCGCGACGCCGCCCTCACCCCCGAGCAGCGGTCGGAGAAGACGGACAAGGACAAGCCGGCGCACCCGCTGTGGACCAAGGAGAACGGGACCAAGTTCACCGACGCGGGCATGTTCGAGTCGTGGAAGAACATGACCGAGGAGCAGAAGGCGTCGTGGAACGAGCAGGCCGCCGACGAGTGGAAGATGCTGGTCGACGCCCGTGCCCGGGCGGACGCCAGCGCGCCCAGCGGCTCGGACGATCAGATGATCGTGGAAGACCCCGACGATGCCGAGCTCCCCGTGCCGCTCGGCGGAGCCGCGTCCGCCGAAGAGTCCGACGACAACGACGCGCCGCCGCCGCCGCCCACGTCCAAGTCCAAGCGTCCCGTCGAGGAGGCCGCGGAGGAGGAGGCCGCCGCGGAGGAGGAGCCCGCCGCGGAGGAGCCCGCCGCGGAGAAGCCGCCCGCGGCAAAGCGCAAGTCCAAGCGCTCGGGTGCTGGCCGCAAGAGCGTTCGCATTGCGACGCCGGCGGAGGAGGAGCCGGCCGAGGAGGAGTCTGTGGCGGAGGAGTCTGTGGCGGAGGAGGAGTCTGTGGCGGATGAGCCGACGACGGCCGAGGACTTGTTTGGAGAGGAGGAGTAGAGTCGTGTTCGGAATAGCATGCACTGTGGGTGACCGAGTGTGTTTCAGTAAAAAAAAAGCTTTACATTATCACGTCCATGCGTTACCACCCCATCATTGCTGTCTTGCGGCTTGTGCACCGTTGGTTTGTAGAGCAAGAGAGAGAGCAACCATGCCCCCTACCGTCGTCGCCAAGACCGAGTCCAAAAAACGCAAAGCCGAACCATTGGTCGATCCAATGTGCACGAAGCGCATCATGAAGGAGCTGCTCGGATGCAAGGACACGCGTGCCGAGCTCGGGATTCAGTTTGATCTCGTCGACGAAGACAACCCACTGGAATGGAGTGCCAAGTGGTACTATGACATGGTCGACGACGCGGATGCGACGAAGACGCAGAAGACACTGGCAAGTCAGCTCAAGAAGCGTGGATTGGATTTCGTCGAGTTCAGAATGATTTTCCCGACCAACTACCCCACCGAGGCACCGTTCGTCTATAACTACTTTCCCCGGCTAATTGGAAGCTACATCTTTAGCTCCGGCGGGCTTTGTGCTCAGACGCTCTCGACAAAGCACGGCTGGTCGCCAGCAAGCCGGGCGTCGTATCTGATGCTCACAGTCCGAAGCCTGCTTGAAAACGAGGGCTGTCGATTGCAGTCTGTCGAGTGCGGGCACTGCAGATCGAGCTCTGAGCTCGAGAATCCATTTGACGAGGCGGGCGCACGCGCAGACTTCAAGGCGATTAGCGGGTTGCACTCCCGCGGCTGGAGCGGCTCGGCGGGAAAGTCGTAAGAACCCGAGCACTTTTTGGTGTGTGTGTGGGTTTGTAGGATTCTTGTGGCAAGTGGCTGGGTGTTTATCAAAAGAAGATACACATCGGATCAAGGAACTCATCGACATCGAGGCCGCGCCAAAGAAGTGCGACCTGGATTGTGACAATTGCCACCTCTGCCGCAAACCACAGGGCATTGCACGAAACGAGGAATTCGTGCGCCCGGCACCGCCACCAAGACGGCAGCTGCTCATGGACGACAGGAGCGTGAAGAATCGCGCGTACGATGCCGCCAGACGCGCCAAGCGCAAGCGGGACGCTGCCGGCGAGGTGTGAGTTGTTGTGTGTCTTTTTAAAAAAATACACTCGATTGGACCTCTAATGCCGCAATACAAGCGACGGCATCGGCGTGTACTCGCCGCGTGCCCGCGTGCCCGTGGGCGCGCCCCGCTGCCCGCTCGGAAGCGGCAGGCGCGCAAGGCGCACCGCCGCTGCGGTTACTGCGCGCTTCTGCATGGGCTCCGGCGCCGTGCCCATCATCGCCCTCGGATCCACGTGCACCGTCGCCAGCTTGAAGAATCCACCGCCACCGCCCGCGCCAAGAACTTGGTCAGTTTTCTCCACCGCCTCGACACTTTTCTTGTCCTCGTCAACCGCCGCCTCCTGATCTGCGCTGGCGTCCCCACCTCCCGATTCTTTTTGCAAGCTCCAGAATTCGACCAGAATCGCACCCGTGTAGACAAACATTGCTGCGAGCATCGTGTACTGTGCGCCTTGACGGGTTCCGTCTTCCGGAGGCACCTTCATCGCGTCAGCGTACTCGTCAGGGAGGAGTGCAATGTAGCTGACCTGACTGAGCCACGCAGTCAGCACGCACCCGCCAAGGAAGGCAATGTGATACACCCCGCCTGTGAGCTCGCGCAGCACCCACGAGGCGCGATTCACCGCCAAGGAAAGGCCGGCCCAAAAGCTGATCAGGACCATGGCCATGCAATCGCGCGACAACCGATCGTTGGCCACCGTCGTGTCGTACGGTGCCAGAATCGCCTCATCTACCCAGCGGTTGCCAGTGTTGATACAATTTGCAGCCTGTGCACCGATGAGCGTGATCGAACAGGCCAAGAAGACAAAGCTAATGCTAGTATCGAAGACGGTCATGCCCTGACGCTTTGACTTGTCGATCTTTGTGCGCGTCTGAACAAACACCTTTGTAAAGGAGAAGATGAGGGGCACGAGCACCATCGCAACGAGCACGAGTCCAATTTGCGTCTCCGAGTAGCGTTTGAAGCGGCGCTTGCCCCACGATGTGACGTAGGCGCCACCGGCCGAGTGAGGCGAGGAGGTCCCCAAGACATAGTCGGTGCATACTGGTGTCGTAGGGTAGTACGATTGCGCCGAGGGGTCGACCCAGATTGTATAGTAGGCCGTGGCGATGGCGGTCCCAGCCGCGACAATGGTAAGAAAGTCTTGGTAGATGGATCGGCCCGCTGGTTGCACGATTGTGCTCGAGCGACCTCGCGCATTCTTACTGCTCAGCACGACTGCGATGACGGCGCCTCCCAGCGGCACACCCGAACGACCAATAAAGTAGCCGGTCACGGCGGCCACGAGCGAGCCCCACAAAGTGAGCGCTGCCATGCGGTAGGCCAGGTACAGCTCGAGTCGTTCCACGGGTCGTTCGAAGGCGAGAAAATTCTCTTCGAGTGGGCCCAAGTAGAACCAATCGGCTACCAATCCACCGAGAAAGTGCAAGGAGGCATCGGGTCGGTTGTCGTGCTGAAAGGGATACAACACGTCGGGCACACCAAAGAGCCGCTCCTGATCGTAGAGACCGTATTGCAGTGTCGCCGCGCACGAGCCGATGACGTGCTGCCGTACTTCATCGGGACCGGTTCCCCCGTTGGCACTCGAGACGGCAGACTTGGACTGGGCGCCCCGGAAGGACGCAAAGGGAGGCGGCGAGGGCGAGGGCGAAATGGTGACCGGATCGCTCGTGGCAAGCGTGTGCCCATTCACCTTGTTCGCCGAGCACCTGTACAGCGTGGAAATGATCTCGTCGGCCATGCGGTAGTAGCTGACGTCGATTACGGTACCAAACTTGAGCAGGTCTGGGTTAGTCAATGAGGGGAGCGTGAAGCCGGCAAAGGTGTCGCCGCCGTCAGTGCCATCGTCATTTACAATTTTCGCCGGGTAGATTTCCTCGCAAAAGCCATGCGGAGGTTTGGTGTCTTTGTTTTTAAAGCACGCGCCGTTGTTGTCCGTCTTGTCGATGTGATTGATCACAGACAATGCGTATAGGGCGTAGAGCTGCTCGAGCGGGTCTTTGACATAGTTAACGGTGGATTCTCTGATGCCGGCCAATCCGGCCGAATTATCGGGCGATCCGGCTCGTTGCAGCACCCAGTTGATGTAGTCGGCATTGCCGCAGCGGCTCTTCTGGTCTCCACCATCCAACGTCTCGTAGGCAAAGGGGTCGAGGTCGCCGAGACAGGTTGGGCCGAGCGACCCTGCGCTGTACTTGCTCTGCTGGTAGGCACGAAAGGCGGGTGCGGCCGCCAGGTAGGCACGTGCGATGCGCATCAGTGGGTCGCCAAACGAAGTCTCCAAGCGCTTCGAGTAGGTCCGATTGGATGCGTCATTGCACGTGTCGTCGAGCATTTGCATGTCAATGTCGAGCTCAGGATCGGTCGCTGCGCTCGTGAATCTGCGTCCTGAGATGGCCATGAGCGCGTGCTGCTTCCGCTGCCTATCGGTTGAATCGCTTTCCCCAACTCGTTCGGCATCGTTCCCGACCGTGTCCCAATACGGATCGGTTGCGCAGAGCGATCCTTGCACGCGAAGGTTCCACTTATTGTAGTCGGGCTCGATGAGCTGCGGCATGCCGAAATAAGTTTCGTAGACGCCCTGAAGTCGCAGCAAATGGAGCATGTCTGGTGCCGGAACGCCACACGGGTTTACGGTGACCTTGAGACCGACGTCCATGAGTTTGTAGGCCACATTGGCCTTGAGATCATCACGCGCCTCTTCTATGCACTTGAACCCGATGACAAAGACGGCAATGCACGTCAAGATCTGGATCCCGTTGAAGAAAATATACCAGTAATTTGGTTGGCGAAAGAGGGCCCACTTTCGGAGACGGTTGTATGCCCCGGCGCTCAGCGTGCTCATATAGCTCTGCGCGCTTTCGGGGCTGGTGATCTGCTCCGCAGTCTCGTTTGAGATGACCGTGGCGTCGGAGACGTCTGGTGCGTCGTCCATGGTTGTGGTTTCTTTTACCCAATAGTTCGACTTGGTACGCTCCACGCGCCCGCACCAAACAATCGCGTTTATTTAACGCGCTCCTACACTCTGCAGCACTGCCCAGGGGTTATGGACGCGTATTGGCCGACTCGGCACGCGCGGCCCCCCCAGAAAGGGCCCAACGGTTGCCGGCAATGGCACTTGAGCCCAATTGATAAACAACCGGCGTTACTACAAGGAGTGTGCACGCGAGCCACAACGGTGGAGAGCACCTTTTTTTAGTAAAAGGGGAGGGGGGGGAGTGTGCACCCCGCACTTTTGGTGCCGAAGACTCCGCCGCCGCCATGTATCGTTTTGCCGTCATCATTGCCGCGGCCCTCTCGGCTGTGGGCTGTGGTTTTGCAATCTACTTTCAGATCATGGCGCTCGCCAAGTACAGGGCCGACGACCTGTTCACGGCGACGGCAATCACGAATTTTGCCACTGAAAAGGGCACGTGCGTCGAGGTGATCACCGCAGAGCAGCTCGGTGCCGGGATTGACAGCAACAATTGCGATGGCGGAGGTGTGGACCCTGACATCACCGGAACCTTGCACAATCTGCGCAACACGCTGGCCGTCTCGGTCCACGGGCTCTACCACGCCTACAAGGCCGCTGGCGCCGATATAAACTACGAGCTCAAGGACGTGGCCCGGTCGGTCATCTCGTCGACCATCAACCCCGATGGTGACACCATCGGAATGGGTATCAACTACACCTCCGCCAAGGATGCGCTCGAGCAGGTGGCCGACAGCAATGTGCCCAAGACCTGCGATGCCATCTACACACTGACGTGGTCCGACCTCACCGCCAACCGCCTTGCGTATTCTCATTACGAGATGCTCATCGCGGGCCAAAAGGACCCGGACGATTCCGATGACAACCGTGGTACGTGGCCGCTTGCGGAGATTGCCGTCGACTGCGATGGCGCTACTGCCCAGACCCAGCCACTCAACCAAGTCGACCTGGACGCCCTGAGCGAGCTCAACAAGTTTCGCCTCTACGCGCACTGCCTCGCGCAGTTTCAGTTTGCAGCCTCGGGCACCGACCCGTGGGCGGGCACCTTTGGCATTCCGCTCGTCGGCGTCGAGCCTGGCCCCACCAACTTTGCGTGGTATCCCATGGCCGAGGGCTTCAACCGCACGCACTACAACGACTACAACACCAAAGTCCGCATGTACTTGGGCATGCGCTATGGATACTCGGTCTGGGCATATATTCCCATGCTAATTACGAGCTGCTATTTGTGCGCCGATTCGGTCGTCTTCTTCTTGGCCGAGGCCACCCTGCCCGATGTGCTTTCCGAAGTGCACACCATTTCACAGAGTCGTTTGAGCATGGTGCGCGACTCGCTTGTCATGGCTGCGACCAGTGCAACCTCGCGCAAGAAGCGCTTTGCAATCGCATTCTTGGCGGTTACAGTCTCATTTTTTATGTGGCTGTTCTTCCTCGGTCTGCCTTGGGGCTTTGTCTACACAACCATGGGAAGACCCGAGTGCGAGACCGGTGCACCAAACCACGTAAACACATGGGGCTACATGGGGACGACAGGAGGCTGGAAGGCCGACTGGGACGCAACGTGGTACGAGCTGGCCATCCTTGTCATCCAATTCCTCGTGTTGATCATCGAGGGTATCGTCACCAATCCCATGTGCAAGATTTGCAACAATCTTGGCGGTATTGGCGAAAAGAGCAACGGCCGTGCCATCGACTCGGGCATTATTGAGGGCGCCAAGCTCGTACAGAATGCCACAAAGATCCGTCGCCTTTATCGATTCTTCATCTACCCTTTAATAGTCGGTGGTGTTGTGATGATTCTGGGACAGGCCATCAGTGGCGCGCGCTTTGGCATGGCGTGGGCCGAGGGAATCGTCGGTCAGAAGATGCACACCGACGATGCCACCGGCATCACCGCGCCCGCCTTCAACCCCGTGCTGCTCTCCGAGATGGTCTACGATCAGACTATTGCAACCGTGGCCATTACGATTGTTGTCGGACTTGTCATCGGTGCGGCACTGCAGCGCCATCTGATAAACGGCGTCGGCTGCTTCAGCGCGACGCTCTTCTTTTCCTGGTTGGTGCTCGTGGTCGTCTTTGCACTGCCGCTACTCATCTATGCAAACTTGCGTTCCATTTTCAACGAGGACAAGGCTAACGAGGACTGCGGGGCGTTCCCGAGCAGCGGCTACGACTTTTCAAAGGGAGCATGCGAAGCCCGCTGGTGGACCTTCATTACAGGTGGTATAATCCTCTTCTCGACGCTGCTGGTCATGACGGCCTTTGGTCTTGCGGAAGCGTCGGCAAGCATCCTCAAAGTACGCAACAAGGCCCTTGTCAAGCTCAGGCAGCTTCGTGGATTCCACCCGGCGTTTCGGTATTTGACACTCTCAAACCCCAACCCTAACCCTAACCCTAAACACAACCCTAAACACAACCAGCGAGGGACCCGAGAGCCGCGTCAGCTCCAATCTCCCGGGCGGCATCGAACAACAGCGCCTGCTCAACGGTTTTAAGAGTCCAGACGAGAGATTCTTCAGCTTTAAGACAACAATCGACTCCAAATCGACCGACGCGATGCTCTACGTTCCACGTGTGCAGCTGACAGCTGCAATCCCGCGGTCGTAGCTTTTTTTACAAGCACACGCTCGCATTGTGCGAAAAAAAACGAAGATCGGGTGGGTGTGTGGGGACTGGAAAGGGTGTACGGTTGTGTGTGTGATTCTTGCGGAAGGTGCGTGCGTGTGTCTTGTGAAAAAAAAGAAGGGCTTGCCATGAATCATTTTCTTGACGGATCTATCTCGTAGCGTTTTCGCCGCGAATAAAGAGCTAAATTCATCGAACCGGCGAAGGTACGCGCCTCGTGGCGGAGAGCATGCCCGCAGTCGCCGCGCGCGTAACGGGCTTGACAGTGCTCCTGGCCGTGCATGCGTCGACCACTCAGAGCTCGACTGACGCCTTACAGGCAGAGCTCGCTCTTGCAAGGTCGACGCTCGCCAGTGTCCGTGCGCTCGTGCCACGTTTGCAGGTAGCCACTGCCAGCGAATTGACTGCGTTCATGCCAGGCTACCAAGGCTATACGTTTGTTGGTGCCTCGGCGGCCATCGAGAAGTCGATCACAGTGGTGCTGTGGGGAACGTCCGCCGTGACACCTGTCATCCGTAATCTGACGCTGCAGCATCCAGTCGACCGGCTCTCAGTGCGTGTCGAGCGGGTGAAGAGAGACTCTTTCGTGCTGACCGTCAAGCGCGTCGATGGCAAAGTTGGATGGGGCCAGGACATTTGGGCCACCTATTTTGCCGATGGAAGCTTTGCGAGGGTCGCTCCTGCGTGGGAGCCCGCGACTACTGCTAGCTCATCACCGACCGCCGGGCAAGAGCTGAGCGAGTTAGTCGATCATTACTTTGCGCATCGTTCCCACGTACCGCCCATTGCACTGCCTGCACCAACGCAAGCTCCTGCAGTGCTGCCTCTGCTCCGGCACCTCGGCGGCAATTTCGCAAGCGTCGATCAGCTTTGGCACATGCTAATTTCGAGCCATCCACAGCCACGACGCGCTGTGGTAATTGAGGTGGGTGTGGCAGATGGCACCTCGAGCATGTACGCTGCCGACCTTGGGGTGCGTGTGCTTGCGGTGGAGCCGAACCGCAAGTGGATCGACGCGCCAGCGTTCGTTGCGAAGGGGCGCGCCCGGCCAAATCTCGAGCGCATCCATGCTGCGGCAGCCTCGACGGACGGCGAGGCTGTCTTCGCCGGTGGCGGCACCGGTGGTCGCGTGGTGAGCGACGGGAGAGCGGCTGCCGAGGGCACAGGCAGATCGAGACTCTTTCGCAAGGCATCGGGCAAGCGCCGGGGCGGGGGCGGCAAGGGAAGAGGCAGCGGGAAGCAGCACGGGATGGGCGGGATGGGCGGGACCGTCCGTGTGCCATCTATCACGCTAGATTCGATCCTTGCGGCCCGCAGCATCTCTCGCGTGTACCTCGTGAAAATTGACGTGCAAGGCTTTGAGCTCGAGGTGCTCCGCGGGCTCATTGGTGCGCTGCGTGAGCAGCGCGTGCTCTACGTGCTGCTCGAGTTCTGGCCGCGCGGCATGCACCAGCATGGCTTGGACGCGCACGATGTGCTCCAACTGCTCCATAGGCATGGCTACACACTGTTCGACAGCAGAGCGCTGCGTCTCGGTGCTGACGCCTCCAGCGTGCCACTCACTGCTGCCAACACCTTCCAGCGCCCTGTCGGACTCCGCACCAACGTTGACTGGTACCTAAACAACGATGCGCGCTACAGGGCCAACTTTGGCTACTGGACAGACATGCTCGCTGTGGCGTCCGGGGGAGACATCAATCTGGACCTCTTCTAACACTAGTTGAAACAACGAGTTTCCGGGGCCTCGCCAAGCCCGAGGTTGACGAAAAGTGCGAGCTCGGCTGTGCAAACTGTCACATGATTCACGAGACCTTGCCCGATCTCGCGGCGCAAGCGGGGCGGCTCAAGCAATTTCGTCGAGGAATGGGCCCAGCGCGGCGGCGTTGTCACGGTCTGAAAATATGTGTGTGTGTGTGTGTATGCGTCTTTAAAAAACGCATCTTGCGTCTTGTGGTTCAAAACGCAAAGAGACAAGAAAATGTCAACACCTACTCTTGACGGCGAGTGGTTAGTTGCACGCGTCGACGGTACCCGCATCGGAACTGCGGAGGTTGTGCTCGATGGAACGTCGTCGGGACGCATGCGTTTTCACGATCTACGCTCGATGTTGCACACAAAGTTTCGACTCGTTCCCGACCCGGATCAAGTATTACGTTGCGGCGTTCACAACGAATTGGCACCTTCCGGGCGACCCTTGGTGATTACAAACGCCACGTACGAAAAGGACGGCACGTTTTGGCGCATAGAGGAGTCGTCAAAGGACCGAATCGTGTGGGCAAAGACGATTGAACACGTTCTCGATCCCAACGTGGGATGGATGCAAAGTTGGGATTCAAAGGACGCCGAAATGGGCCCAGTGGGTGTGCTCGTGTGGACGCGGCCGCAAAAGTCCAGACCCGCCAAGAAGCAGCGGCGGCGCTAGTTTTGAGTCTTGCGGCATGTGTGTGCGTATAAAAGTAAAAAACAAGAGCGCATGTTGGCCTTGCTGAACCCAGTTCGTGGCGACGACGACATTGTATTCGAGGCCAAACCGGTGCACAAGTACACGGTGCGCGGCAAACGTGTGCCGATATCCGTGACTGGGCTAGGGTCGCGCGCCGTGCCAAAGGAGCACCGCTTCGATGGCGACAAGATTATCAAAAACAACCTGAGCAGCTGGCGTGCAAACGCGAGCAACAAACACCATGCGCTCGTCAGCGGTTACAGTGACAGTCAGGCGGCGGCCAATGTGGTCGCGAGCTGGGACGCCAACCGCGATCTAGGCACTGGTATGCACAAGTGCATCGAGCAATTCCTCAACGGCGAAACAATGGAAGAAGAGGAACAGTACACTGTCGAGATGGCACAGTTCCACGACGCAATGCAGCAGCTCACCGATTTGACACCGTTGCGCACGGAGTTGTCCGTGTTTGCAAATGACGCCGCGGGTGATGCGGCGGTGGCTGGCCAAATCGATCTTCTCATGCGCGACGCCGACGGCGGAGTCCACATTGTCGATTGGAAGCGTGCCGCCGGGGACCTCTCGCCCGGCGCGCACTCGTTTGGAAAGTTTTTTCTCGACAATATGCCACTCAACGACCACCACAAATATTCATTGCAGCTCTCGCTGTACGCGGCCATATTCGAGCTACAAACAGGAACGCCGATTGTCAGCACGCGTCTCGTGCAGATCCACCCCGATTTTGACAGTGCGCAAATCATCCCAGCCACCGACCTGCGCAGCGAAGCGCGTAATCTGCTCGAGGGAGCCGGTGTGGTGTTTTAGCAGTTCCGCTAAGAGGCATAGTTGGTCTGGTGTTGCGAGGAGAGTGTGTGTGTGTGTGTGTGACATGCTTCGTGAATTCTTCTACAACCGCAGCTACCTCACGCGATGCGTGGCCTGGTTTGGGTTGCTGTGCGTGGTAGGGTACTCGGTCTTCTTGGCATGGATCAAGCGCGAAATCAATCAATGGTACTCGACCTTTTACGATCTCATGGCCAGCGCTGGCACGGCCACACTCCTCGAGAATGAAATCGGCGAGGCGGGGAGCGGCCTCTTTGCGCCCTCCTCGCCGCCCGCGAGCACACTTGCCGACTACCGCGTACGCGTGGCCGACGAGTTGATGCGCTTCCTGTGGATTGTAGCACCGCTGGTGCTCGCCAGCCCGGCGGCCAAGTGGATGCGCTCGTCGTGGGCGTTTTCGTGGCGCATGTCCATGATGCGCGCCTACCTCCGCGTGTGGGATTCGCGTCAGGAACCCATCGAAGGCGCCAGCCAGCGCGCGCACGAGGACACGCAGCGTTTTGCGAGCGCGCTCACGGGATGCCTGGCCACCTTGCTCGATGCCATCTTTACGCTGATCGTCTTCACGCCCATTTTGCTCGACCTGAGCGAGCGCGTTGCACCACCCGTTGAAATGGGTGTTTTGCGCGGTGCGTGGCTGTTTTTGCTCGCCGCTGGCGCAGCCATTGGTGGACTTGGTGGCGCGATAATCTTTGGCAAGCATCTTGTGCACTTGGAAGTGCAAAACCAGTTGGTGGAGGCGCTACTGCGCAAGGACCTCGTGCTGCTCGAAACGACACCTGCTGTGATAGTGGGTCAGACGGTCGAGCAGCAAGAGTACGCGCCGTGGCGCTTCTTTGAGGGAACGCTGTGGCGCCTTTCTAAAAACTACCACGCGCTCTTTCGACACTTTTCGCTGCTCAACACATGGCTGAGCTTCTATGACCAAGTAATGGTGCTGATGCCCTACTTTCTCGTGGCGCCGCTACTCTTTGCTACGAATCCGGAGCAACGAATCACGCTGGGCACGCTGATGCAGACGAGCAACTCGTTTGAAAAGGTGTTTGCAAGCCTGAGCGTCGTGGCCGAATCATGGGGCGCGGTCAACGAGTTCCGGGCCGTCATGGTGCGGCTACACGAGTTTGAAGGCCGCCTCTACCACACCGAAGCGTCCCCAGACTCTCCGCGAGGCGGCAGAGGCAGTGGTGGCGGTGGTGGCGGTGGTGGCGGTGGTGGCGGTGGTGGTGGTGGTGCGCGCGGCAGCGTGCGCGCGGTTGCAAACCGGCTTTGCGCCACGCCGCGTGCGTTAATGTCGGTACACACCGTCGAGCGCGCGCGCTACGAGGACAATATGCCAACGGCTGCTTTAGGCGGCGACACGGAGCTGGTTGTGCAGGTTGAGCAAAAGTGCGACGACGACAATGTGAGCGAAAACTCGCTCGCGGAGATTCACCCCTTTCAGTCTCCCCCAAATGGAATGCGCGTGTGATCGCCACGCGCGTGGACGAGTGTGTGAGCATGCGTGTGAGCATGCGTGTGAGCATGCGTGTGAGTCTCGAGTCAAAAAAAGAATTGGGACCGTTGGCTCGCATTCCGCCAATGCACGACTCGGTGTGCACGGGATAACCCGCGCAAATACACCCAAGAAGCATCAGGGAGCTCCCGCTAGCTTTCGTCCACCCCGTTTTCCGCGTGCACTCGCACCGACCAGTTAACCAAGTGAGGAGCGCATCCTCCGACCCGCAACAATGTCCGATAAGTTCAACACGCAGCCGCAGCCGCGCACCTTTGCGCCGTCCAAGGAGGATGTCCTCCAGAACCTCCAGTACTTTTTCGGCTCCCCCGTCTCGCCCGAGAAGCTCAAGGACTACAGCGAGCACCACGCCGTGACCCACCACTTTCCCGACGCTTACATTGGGCAAAACACAAAGATCCGCGACACCCTCAACAACCTGATCCTCAACGTATGTTCACCCCACCACACACGCCAGATTGTAGCTCCTCACACTGCCAATGTGCGCTTCCTCACGCTTGTGTGCCTGTGCGTTGCGCAGTCGCCGCAGACGTGGCAGACTTCCGTTGGTCTTCCCTACTTCCAGATCCAGGGCACGGTGCGCAGAATGCTCACAAACCACCCACCCGACCATACACGACCCCTGTAGCCCACGCTCACGCCTACGCCCTGTTGTGTGCAGGTCGTCGAGTGGGACGAGGTCCGCTTCGACGTGCGCCTGATGCAGCGTGTGCCGTACGAGGGCACGTCGCGCATGCAGACGTCGCTGCGCCGCCGTCAGCGCGATCGCGTGGTTCGCCGGTCAGTGCCACTACCTTCCAACTCAGTTTCCAAATCCCAGCCCTTGCCCAAACGTGCACCAACTGACCGTGTGCGATCCTCTGTGCCCGAACAGCGGTTTGGCGATGATGATCGAGAGCGACTTCTACGCGACCGACGCCGGCCGCCAGCACTTTGCCGGTACGAGCGGCGCATTGAACCCTTCCATTTACTGAGCAGTTGACACTTGCTCAAGGCTCACCACCCGCCCAATTGCCGTGCGCAGATCAGCTCAAGTCCATCCGGTGCGATTGACGACTCGCGCGCCGAGACCCACTGCCACACATCTCGCCCCAACCAACCCCTCACCCTCACCTCTTGGCCTTTACAGGTACTGCGTCCAGGAGGTGGGCACCGCATCGGATGCCGTCCAACCCGCGCCCAACCCGCGCCCAACCCGTGCCCCAAACTCCTCGCCTGACCACCACGCCCGCTCGTGCGCAGACCTGCAACTTTGACGTCCTCTACGCCGTGCGCTGACGCGGCTTGAACCACCAGTCCCCTAGTCAGCCTTTGCAATCCACGCTGACGCGCCACTCTTTTGCGCGTGCGCAGTACCTCACCTGCGGCAACTACGACTTCAATTACGACCGCAGCAAGAATCTGTGCGCTCTTAGACCTCGAACCAGACCACCTACGCTACCGCCAACCCAAATCGCGACGCTCACACGCCATACTCCTTCTTGCTCAGGCGCCCCAAGCGCAACATTCGCACCGCGATGAACCACGGTGCACGCCGCACAACACACACACACTCCCGTCTTGCGGAGTGTGCTCCCCAGCACACACACGCTAGCCCCCCCCCGCACGCGCGCCCCCGGTCTCTCGTCGGCGAGTGGCAATATCATGAACAAGCGCTGGTCGGAACTTACACCGGCCGAGCGTGTGCTCTACAACCGCGAGAGTGGTGCTAAAAGCAGAGCCAAAAAGAGATTGGCGAACCCTTCTCGGGTTGTCAAAGATACACCCAAGGCTGCAGCCAATCGGGAAAATTCAAGACGACACTACCACAAGAATAAGGAGCAAGACGAGGCGGCATTGCTGGAAGCCGGTCGGGAGCACCAACGGTTGCTGCGCTTGAAACGTGATGGTGGACCAATTGGTCGCCTAGTCAAGAACGCCATCACAAACGTGATGGCTCCATACGCAGTGGTTGCGAGCGGTGAGAGGAAACGCGTACACCAGAACGAGTACCGGCGCAAACGGTACTCGTCGGATGACGTTTACCGATTTCGGTGTCGACTTCGCGTTCGGCTCGTCACCTACATGCGCGTAACCGGCCAGTCCGTTGACAAAGGCAGCCAGCAGATCGACGCGTTGGTGGCCAAACCTGCCGAGGAATTGATGAACGATCTTGAGCAAGCAAGCCAGCTCGAGGTCACAACCTCTGAAATTGACCACGTCTTTCCGCTGGCGATCTACGACTTAAGCAAGCCGGCGAATGCTGCCCGGGTTATGCATTGGTCGAATGTACAATTGTTGACGCAACCCGAAAACCGAAACAAGAATGACAAGCTCCCCACCAAGGCGATGGCGGCCAAGGTCGACCCGGCCTGCTGGCCCGACGGGATCACCGAGGACATGCTGCCGGACATCTACCCTGGCTGGCGGACGCCGCTGCGGATGTGATCGACCGGCCACGGCGATGAGGATGACACGGGACCTGAGCACGCAGTGCGAGGACGGCCCGTCCTGAGCCAGCCAACCGACGAGAGACCGGACCCCCTTCCCCTCCCCGCACACGCTTGTGTCACAGCAATCCTCCTCTGGAGGATCTCTTGCTCACAACGATTGCCAACGTCGCAGAGATCATGATGTACGCGATTGCTCAGAAGGAGCAGCTGGGCTTCGACAAGGCGGTCGAGGAGTGTAGTGCGATAACCAGACTCGAGCCACGCACCACACCTTCCTGCCAATCGCCACAAACTCATCAACCCCTCGCGTGTGTGCGCAGAGTACCGCATGAGTCGCTACGGAGTCTCGCCCAATATGATGATCATGCCGCCCCAGATGCTCCTGTACATGGCGCTCGCTCCGGAGGCCAAGCTGAGTGCGCCGCCATTCCTCAAACCCAAACCTTGTAGTCATTCCTCGCACCACCCTTCCACTCACCGCTTGTTGCACTGCCGCTGCGCAGCCTACGAAAAGGGTGGCCCCGCCGCCGAGGCCCGCTTCGAGGCGGGCGTCGCCGGCTTCGAGGCCCGCGCCTTCCGCGGCTGCGGCATCATGACGTCGGAGCCCTTTGAGGTCTCGGAAGACCAGGACTCGGTCCAGATGCTCACGCGCAACTCGCAGGTCGGTGAGTTTTACGTCCTGCAGCCGCCGCAGGTCGCGCCCGAAACGGGCAAGGAGAAGTTCACGTGCGATGTGCTCATCTACGACGAGGAGTCGGACCGCCACGTGCGCGTCACTTGGGGCCAGGCGCTCAAGGCCTGCTGCATCGGCGGCGCCGGCGGCGTCCCGACCGCGGTGGAGATGTCGCACAAGACCAAGGTGATGACCGACAAGTCGCTGGTTCAGTGGCAGGAAAAGGCGGAGGAGATCCGCAAGTACAATGAGCAGGAGAAGGATGCGGCTGGGGGTACCGTCTCCTACGACAGCCTGGACACTGACATCCGCATCGTGGTCGCGCGTCCGTTTATCGAGCACCTGATGCACTCGGTCGTCATGGCCGTCTCGGGCCGCGACACGGGCGCCACGCTCTTTGGCCCTGCCGACATGCAGCTCTCGGCCAACACCCAAGTCAAGACCATCGAGGGCCACTACACGGGCCACTTCAAGGCCGTGGTCACCAAGCCCCAGAACGTCCTCGTCATGCGCGACGTCGCGTGCGCGGGCTACGTTGCCGGGTGCAACACCTTGTTCTTTGCACAGGAGTCGGGTACCCAGACTTTTACGCTGGCCGAGGCGGCCAAGAACATGATGGAGCGCCTCTCCTTTGCCAATGACGTTGGCGCCAAGTACGCGTCCATGCTCGCCTTTCCGTGCACGGCGCAGCAGATGGAGTCGGGCCACCTCGACACTGTCATGTCGGTGACCACGCGCCTGCTTCCCTGGGAGGTGACCTCCGCCTCGGGCGGCGACCACCACTCCTTCCCGGGTGGCCAGAAGGTCTTCGAGGCGTACCAGAACGGGCTCCAGCTGCGTTCGGTGCACTTTGGAGAGGACATGAAGGCGGCCGAGAACCAAGACTTCATCTCGCAGGGCTCGACCAACAACGCCACGTGCTTCATCGGCCCCCACCGCCTCTTTGATCCGTTCACCCGGTCCTTCATGAACCTGGTGCCCGGCCAGGGCCACTTTGGCCCCGATGCCATCCCCGGCGACGCGCGCTGGCGCCGCGGCGAGTCGGTGTCGCTCAAGACGGCCCGCGAGACCATGGTCCCCCTGGAGATGTCGCAGCACGGTCGGTAGATGGCCTACTCGGGGCGCTGTTAGAGGATGATGCAGGGTGGCCGACGACCAAGACCATTCGCACCATTCACTCCCGTTGTCTCTCTCTCTCTCGTGTGGTTGTTGTGAGGAGTCCTCAGTCGACAATGTAGTATTCACGGCTGAAGATTCGTAAGATTTAAAAAAAAACAGCACGCGCTTGAAACGCTCCCAAACGACTACCCCATCAGATTGGGACTTCGCATGTCCAAGCTATTCAGCGTGAGCTGCATTCCAGTGCGCGAGCCGCTCGTGCCAGTGTTTGCCGATGCCGCTTCCGCGGCACGAACTGCTCGTGCCGTTTGCCCGCTGCTCCCGCCGCCTCTGGACATGCACATGCTCGCCGCCGCGCCAGCGGTGGCGTCACGACTCGCACCCACGCGCCCGCTGCCAACGTGCGTGATGACGCGAAAGTGCCCTCGCGGTGGCGAGTCGCCGTGTCGGCGCTCGCCGAGTGCGCTGGCGGTGGTCACCGGTCGGTGCGGAGGCGGAACGGGTGCCATAATGGATCGGTGCTGCAGTAGCGTCTCGCGCTCGGCGGCGCGCTCCTGTGCCGTGATGCCCCCAATCGTTGTGCCCGCGCTCGCGCCGCTGCTGCGCTGGTGGCACTGGCTCACGGCCGCCCCCATGGTGTTGCAAAAGGTCAACCCCGTGGTGGCGTTCAGGTCGCGTAATACATACGGATTGGCCGTCACCGCCGCACGACTCAGGTAAATCTTGTGCAGCGTCTCGGGCGTGGCGCTGCCCGGATTCGAACTCGCCTCGAGCAGCCCGCCCTCCTTCAAGATGGCGGCGACGAGTTCTGCGCGCAAACACAATGGGCGCAGTGAGCAAATGCAGACGTTTGCTCGACAAGCGGGTGGTAAAACCTGCGCAAAAAAAGCTGGTGCCGTCCGTCTGCCGCGGCCACAGCAACGAGCGCGCCATGCCCGTGTTTGAAAAGGGCTTGCCCACGCACTGCGTCTTGGCGTAGCGAACCATGCGGTTGACGGACGCCTTGGAGCAGCCGAGGCTCTGGTAGACGTAGTGCGGGCTGCGGCCGGTGCGCTCCACGAGCTCGACACCGACCTGCGATACGCCAAGATGCAGTGAGCGGGAGCAAAAGCGCACAAAACGCGGAGCGCAAAAAAACGCACAGCACGCACCTTGTCGTTGAATACGCGACAGACGTTGGTCATCATCCCATTCGTGCCCACTTCCTCTGCGCAGCACACGTGTGGAATTTCAAATCGCGTGCACGTGTGTGTGTGTATGACAAGCGTGGTTTGAGAGGCGCAAATTACCCCCCAATGCGATTTCAACGTGCGTCAGCGAGCTCATCTGCGCCGCAGCCGCGACCACGTTCAAAAACGGCTCCTTCCACCACTTTTCGCCGATGCGATAATAAATGAGCGTAACCGAGCTCCCACTGTCATGGTCCATGATAACAAGACCACTTTGAACTACACGTTTTTCTTCACACCGCGGGTGCGCCCCGTTTTGCGCACACCCACGTGCACACGCTCACACTCTAAACAATCGGTGCGGTGGTTATTTTACGAGGGCGGCGCCGCGGGAATGCCGGCGGCAATCGCTTCGAGCACCTCGGAGCCACGGCGCTGGAGATGGGCAAGGCTCGTCTCGAGCGCGCGCACATTGCGCAGGGCGTCGCCAACCAGGGGCAGCGTCTCAGACCCGAGCGTCTGAGCATCGCGTGCCATGGTACGAATGCGCGTCACCTCGCCGACGGGCATGGCCACCGTGCCAATGGTGGGCACCTCGCACGTCTCGCCCTTGAAGTGCTCGTGGTGCGCATTCGCCAGCGTCTTGACCAGGTTGCTCATGGCCGCCACGAGTGCCATGGGCGACTTGGCCTGCTGCACCTCGCCGAGGTCCTGCCCCACCTGGTACGCGCTCTCCTCTGCCATTGCAGGACCACGCGCGCCCGACTTCCACGCCAGCACGTGCTCGTGGCTCTGCGCGGCAACCTCGCGCATGGAGCAGAGCAGGGCAGCGTCCTTTGCGACCACCTCGGCGGCCACCTCGGCGGCCACCTCGGCGGCCACCTTGGTGACCACCTTGGCGGTCGCCGAGGTGGCATCCTCGCGTGTGCGAGCCAAGGGTGGCGACTCGGGTGTGCTCTCTTCCTCCTCGTCCTCCTGGTCCGAGTCGTCGTCCGAGTCGTCGTCGTCTTCATTCTCAGACGACATATCCGCATCGCTGAAATCCTCATCGTCGTCGTCGCCAAGTTCGTCATTGGAGCTGTGCCTTGCCCGCGTCCTTGTTTGTTTGCCAGTATTCTCGCGCACTCGCTTTCCACCGATTCCACCACCGACGCCAACATTGGCAGCGGGTGGCGGACTGGGGTCCACGGGTATGTCGCCAATGTCCCAACTCTCGCTGTCGCTGTCGTCTTCTTCCTCTGCACCCGCCGGTGCAAAGGTTACCTTTTTGGTACTTGTAAGAGGCCGTGGCGTTGCCTTTTTCACCTCCTTGGAAGCGTCGGCCAGCTTGAGATTGCTAGTCGTGGGCTTGGTGCCGCTGCCGCTACTTCCATGTGCGTCCTTGTTCGCCTTGGAAGCGGTGCCGGTAAAGTGCTCCATGACTGGCAGAAGAATGCGCTGGCCCACGGCACAGGAACGGGCCGAGAGCATGGGTATGGTGTAGTTGAGCACGCTGTCGCTACCGCAGAGTGCGTGTTTGCCCGACAAGTCGCGCAGCTCACTTGTGCACTCTCGAAACTGCTTGCCCGACTGCGCCGTCTTGGCCTGCCAGTTTCCCCAGGTGGAATCGAGCTTGTTTGAGAGCGGCACGTCGTCCGATGCGGTGCTCTCTGCATCGTCGCTGTTGGTGGAGGTAGTGGGCTTCGTCGGTGGCAGCGGGCCCACGGCCAGCGAGTGTCCCATGAGGATGAGGCACTTTTCGAGCTCGGCGCTCAGCGGTGGCAGGCACACCACCGTGAGCCCGCCATTGGCAAAGGCCGCCGGGTCGTTGCACGCGAGCACGGGCTTGCCGTTGGCATCGACTTTGCCGAGGTTGTGGCAGTGCAGATCACCAATGGCGTGCATGGAAATCAAGAGGGATAGCGCATACGGGTGGTGCTGTGCCTTGCCATTTCGCGCCGACGCGGCGTCAAAGGGCGAAATCTTGAGATTGCAGAGCAGGCGCTTGGCCGCGGCATTGTCGAGGTGAAAGTGGCGCGCATTCTCACGGCAGCACGTCTTGAGACCGAGCGGGTTGGCCGTCGCGCGTGGTATGCGAACGTAGATTACTAGCTCGGGTCCGTATCCATTATCGGGATCGGTCACGTCGGACACGCGCAGTATGGCGGGCGTGCGACTCTCGCCCTGGAGCGAGACGGCCACGAGGTGACCGCTCCACGGGCGGTTGTTCTCGAGCGGCCAGTTGTGGTGAGCCTTTGGCAACGCAGAGGACCAATACTTGCCAATCTCATCCCTCGCGCTCGCGGACGTGCTGCTCGGGCCGTAGGTCTTGGTGCTGGGCTTGATCACCAGGTCGCCTGGTCGCGTTGTCTGGTAGGCAATGTCCTTGGGATTGTCCTTGTTGCTCTTGCTCGCGGCCGTATTGGCCGACGGAGCGGCGGGTGGCATGCGTGTGCAATCCAGGATGAAACCAACCGGACCAACCAGACCAACCAGACCAACCAGAGCTGAGACTAGCGCGCACATTCCTTACGAGCTGCAAAAGCCGCAAGATTTACGCGGCTGGTGGGTTATGAGGCAATTGCATGGGTGGATTGGAGTCCTTCTTTTAAATTTGGGTTTCGCGGTGTACAAGTCACAAACTTAGCGTCGTCGCAACTTCCAAAAAAAACTTGCAACTTTCATAAAAAAAGCGAACACTTGTGGACGATGCACACGGCCCTTTGTCGCGCCAAGGGCCGCGTGCCGAAGCTTGAGGACATGGACGTGAGCCTGATCGAGTTCGGCCCACCCGAGAACCGCGCCCACGACCGGTGCAGCAAGATCACGTACGACGGCCAGCTCTGCCCGTGGCGGCGGAATTTCCGCCAATGCCGTCAGTAAAGCGTGTCACACTCGGTTATCACCACGAGGATAACCCGGGTGCGACGACGTAGTGGTGTGTGCATATAACAAGGATATTTCCATGCCTGCATGGTGGCCACACACGGGCCGCGCAAAGGTCGAGCCGCGTTTCCACCTGGTCCTGAATGCGGACGACGCGACAGCGGCGAAGGCGGCCGTGTCGCCGTCCGACCGCGGCGTGCCTTCGGAGATGCGGGCGAACGTCGCAGCTCGCTTCGGCGACCCCGCAAGCCGCGCCGCGCCGCCCGTGGCAACGCCACCGCCCCCAAATGGGTGGGCGTGGGTGCGGGCAATGAAAGTTCACCACCGCGCGTGTCGCGCAAGCGCGGCGCTGCTGTGTGTCGTCGCGTCGCTCCTGGCGGTGGCCGCCGTGAGCTACCAGATCTACGACGCGCTCGTCGATCCCAATGCGACACTCGCGGCCGACAGCGCGCTGCCGCCGGTCGGGGGCGGGCGGAGCAGGCCCCCTCCACCGTTCCCACCGCCCCCGCCCTCACCGCCGCCGCCGTCGCCTCCGCCGTCGCCTCCGCCATACCCACCCGACGCGGCCCCGCAGCCGCCGCCACCCTCCCCTCCGCCCCACG
>MEHZ011501601.1_pt1 | contig 21520 bp, 19 predicted proteins | sample 897221 | NCBI WGS metagenome assembly MEHZ01 (sample SAMN05514161, study PRJNA337945) | marine metagenome | isolation source: marine surface water | place: Arctic Ocean | collected 2007-12-13
TATCCCTCAACCATTTTTCTCCATCTCTTCCTCTATGCGGTTCATCACCAGTTTTATCCCGCACCAGCGACCCGCATAGAAGGTCAGCACAAGTATCATCGTCGTCACCAACGCACAGGCGATTGGTGAGAACGGTATTTTCACCATTCGGTTCTCCTTATTTTTAGATTTGTATGTGTCTTGTTGGATTACACCCCAATGGTTGTTGATCGGAGACTCGATGCCCAGCAACTGGGACGCCGCATCGGCGAGATAAGAATTCAACCGCCGACTGGGCGCGAACCGCATCAAATCAGCGATGAGCCAGGCGACCCGTGGGTCATTGGCGTCGACGATTTCGCCCAAGGCGGCAATCTGTGGTTCCTGCCAGCTTGTGCGCTCCGTGCTGTTGACGAAGGCCACGGTCATGGCTGACTGCAACGCGGCGGACAGCGGCTCTTCCGGCACGGCTGGTGGGTTGCCGAATTCCTCGATTACATAACCTGGCAGCGGCGCCTTTTCCTGCGCGTGCAGTGCTTCGAATGAAAACAGTGAAAGCGTAACCAGCGTCACAAGCAGGAAGATGCGGGACTGGAAGTTGCGAGCCGACGCCATGACTGGACCTTTCGTTGGCTTTCTATCTTGGGCGTACGTTCCTAAAACGAGGATCCGAACGCACTTCACTGTGATGTTTTGGGGGTGAGACGCCCGCGTTGCCAGTCACGTCTGTATCAGCATTTATTGATAATTTGTGACGGAATAAATCCGTGAAATCGCGGGCAGTCAGCGCGCCCGAGTTCCGTCGTCGGCGGCTTCTGTGGGAACCAGCGACTTCACCAGCATATCCATGCGCAGGATACCGACCTTCCGTTCACCGTCCTTCACCAGATAGGTTTTCCGGGTGTCCCCCTCGGCCATCGCGATGACGGCTTCGAGATTATCTTCCTGGTCGATCTCACCGGCGATGCTCAAACCGTCCGTGGCGGTGGTCTTGTCCATTACGGTGCGCACGCGCAGCACCCGGGCCCGGTTAATATCGCTCACGAAGTCGACGATGTAGGGGTCGCTCGGTTCAAGCAGGATGGTCTGGGGTTCGTCTTGTTGGATGACCCTGCCATCTTTGAGGATCACCAGGTGGTCGGCGAGTTTCAGCGCTTCGTCGAGGTCGTGGGTGATGAATAGGATGGTCTTCTGCAGTTCTTGCTGCAGTTCCAGGAGCAAATTCTGCATGTCGGTGCGGATCAGCGGGTCGAGGGCCGAGTAGGCCTCGTCCATCAGCATCACATCGGCGTTGGATGTGAGCGCGCGCGCAATGCCGACGCGCTGCTGCATGCCGCCGGACAGCTGGTGCGGGTAGCTGTCGCCGTAGCCGTGCAGGCCGACGCGATCCAGCCACTTCTCTGCCTCGGGAATATAGTCGCTTCGTGCAATGCCCCGGACTTCGAGGGCGAGGGCAGCATTCTCGGCGACTGTCTTGTGGGGCAGGAGTGCGAATTTCTGAAACACCATCGACATTTGCTCGCGACGGATTTTTCGCAATTCTTCGGCTGAGCATTCCAGAATGTTGCGGCCCTCGAAGATGATCTTCCCGGCGGTCGGGTCGATCAGCCGGTTCACATGTCGGATCAGCGTGGATTTCCCGGATCCCGAAAGCCCCATGATCACCGTGATTTCGCCGGCCTTCACATCGACATTGATATCCTCGAGGCCGAGAACATGGTTGTGGTGTTCCAGAAGTTCGGGCTTGCTGAGGCCGCCCTCCTGGACGGCGTTAAGTGCCGCGTCGGGGTTTGGACCGAACACCTTGTAGAGGTTGTGGATCGCGATTTTCGTTTCGCGTTCAGTGCGCGGGGTCATCGTCAGTCCTGTGATGTGTTGATGCGCGCGAGCGCGAGCTTGGTCGTGCGGTCGAGTATCACCGCGAGCAAGACAATGCCGAGACCGGAGACCAGGCCGACGCCGAGTTCGAGATTGCGAATACCGCGCAGGACCAGCACGCCGAGGCCTGGTGCGGAGACGAGCGAGGCAATCACCACCATCGCCAAACTCATCATGATGGTCTGGTTCACGCCGGCCATAATATTCGGTAGGGCGAGTGGAATCTCGACCTTTAAGAGCTTTTGCCTATCGGTCATGCCGTAGGCATTTGCGGCTTCGATGACATCCTTATCCACCAGACGGATGCCCAGATCGGTGAGCCGTATGACCGGCACAATCGCGTAAAGAATGATGGCGATGCCGTAGAGTTTTGGTTCGGTGACCGAGAACAGGAAAATCAACGGAATCAGGTAAACGAATGGCGGAAGTGTTTGCAGCATGTCGAGAATCGGTATGACGATCCGCTGCAGTCGATTGCTGCGCGACATCGCGATCCCGATGGGAACGCCGATCATCACGCACAGGAACGCACAAACGAAGATGATCGCGAGGGTCTGCACCGAGAAGGTGTAGTAGTCGATGAAGGCGAGCAAAAGCAGGCTTGCCCCGACGAACGCGACCAGCTTTCCGGACCGGCTAACAAACATCACGAGGACGAGCAGGGCGGGGATCATGACCCACCAGGGCGTTGTCTCGAACAGCCACAGTGAGCCTTCGAGGAACCAGCTAAGTGGCTGGGTCAACGGGTCGAGCACGAAGCTCAGGCCGTCTTTGATCGAGAGGAAACCTTCCTCGATGCTCTTGGTCAGGGCCCGGGACTGGGGAAATGCCGCACAGGATTCGTGGAGTTCGTCCATCGACGGAAACGGCAGTTCCCAGACCGGCTGTGCGGGGATGTCCGTTCCGGCGTTTTGTGCCAACAGGTCCGCCATGGAGACGGGGCCGCCGCCGGATTTCTCACCGCTCTCGCACCAACTCTCGAGTCCGAGAGTTGAAAAAATCTGGTCGTATGTCCCCATTGTGGGTTTCCGTCTGGTGGATCTTCTTGGCTTGTAAGTACGGCCGGAAATCTAGATTTCCGGCCGTACAGGCGTTGGTTGGTTTTCGTCGGGGCTACTTGAGCAGACCCGCCAGCTTCGACCTGGCGCCTTCGTTCAGCCAGCTCCCCCAAGAATCCTTGTAGGTTGTGAGGAAATGCACGGCGGCCTCCTCGGACGAGGCATTGTTGTCCTCTTTCCACGCGAGGACCGAACCCATCTGCTGGTTGGTGAAGCTCAGCTTCGAAAGCATCTCCACAATTTCGGGTTCGCGGTCTGCGAATGTGGTGGTGACGCCTGTCACGACCCGCGCAGCCGGGTATGGCGATTTGCCGACTTCATTGCATTCTGTGTTCCGATTGCACTGATGAATCTCGTCGTTGTACGGGCCGAGATCGACGGGCACCATCTCGAACTTGCCGAGCAGGGCCGTCGGTGCCCAGTAGTAGCCAAACCAGGGCTTTTCGTCGGCATAGGCGGACGCGATGGAGCCTGCGAGTGTCTCGCCGGAACCGTGGTCGAAGACCTCGATACCGTTGCCTGCCAGGTCGAAGGCCTGCTTGAGACTGTCATTCACGATCCGGCAGCCCCAGCCTTCCGGACAGTTGTGGAAGCGACCGCCGACCAGTTCAGGGTTGGCAAGAATACCCTCGATTGTCTTCAGTTCCGGGTGCTTGTCGGCCAGATATTTCGGGATCAGCCAGTGCTCAGCGCCGCCATCGGACAGGACGTTGGAAATGGTCCTTACTTTTCCTTCGGCTTCCAGCTTCTGATAGACCGGCGCGGAGTTGATCCACATCTCGGTTGCGATGTCGGGCTCGCCGTTTTCTGCGAGGGATGTCGCCGCGGGGACCGTGTCGGACGGCACCACGGCCACCTTGCAGCCATAGCCCTGTTCCATGATGAATTTCGCGACATTCGTCACGACCGAGGCGGATGCCCAGTTCATCTCGGTGATAGAGACCTCGCCGCAATCCGCGTGGGCATCGGACGCGCCGGTGCTGACGGCGAAGGCCATCGCCGCTACGAGGGCCGATGCTTTCAATGATCCGGTAATCAATCTATTCATGGTTTGCATTCTCCTGCTTATCGCTTTGCGCAATTCGGCTTAACCGAAAGCCGCTATATTGCGACATTCGCCTGTCTTCAGAAATTATCACTAATTAACAATAGCTTACGTGATGCAGGCCGCAGTTTCAAGGCTCTCTAGGGGAATTGTGGGGAAACTCCGTCGCGATGGCGCAATAGCGCCCTTTCCGTTTGCGTCGAGAGGCGCTACATCCTTTCAATTATGACCACACAAGTTTTCATCGACGGTGAGGCCGGAACGACCGGCCTGCAGATATATGAACGGCTCGCCTCGCGCGCTGATGTGTCGCTTATCCAGCTGAGTGAGGTGGCTCGCAAGGATGCCGCAGCGCGTCGGGACGCGCTCAACGAGGCCGATGTAGCGATCCTTTGCCTGCCTGATGATGCGGCGCGGGAATCCGTCTCCATGATCGAGAGCGACACGGCGGTGATCGATGCGTCGACCGCCCACCGGGCCGTCGAAGGCTGGGCTTATGGGTTCCACGAATACGAACCCGGCCATCGTGATGTGATGCGGGCCTCGAAACGGATCAGCAATCCAGGCTGCTATGCGGTAACGTCGGTTGCAATGCTCCATCCGCTGGTCTCGCGCGGGCTGATCCCGGCCGACTATCCGGTAACGATCAACGCGGTCTCGGGCTATTCCGGAGGCGGCAAGTCTCTGATCGCGGCGTTCGAGGATGACAGCGCAGACAACAAGACCGACAGCGTGATCTACAGCTACGGCCTGACCTTGCAGCACAAGCATTTGCCTGAGATTGCCCGCTGGGGCGGTCTCGCCCATCCTCCGGTCTTCGTGCCGAGTGTCGGGCGTTACCGGCAGGGGATGCTGGTGCAGGTGCCCCTGGCGCTGTGGAACCTGTCGGGCACGCCGAGTGCTGCGGCGTTACACGCAGCGCTGACCGAGCATTACGCCGGCGAACGTTTCGTGAGTGTGGCACCGTTTTCTGAAACCGAAAATATCGCCCAGCTCGACCCGGAAAGTCTGAACGGGACCAACGAATTGCGGCTTTTCGTGCTGCACAATGACGCGACCGGCCAGGCCGTACTGGCAGGGCTGATCGATAATCTTGGAAAAGGGGCGTCAGGACAGGCCGTCCAAACTCTCAACACGCTGATCGGTGCTGACGAAGGCGAGGGTCTTTAGGCACTACGTAGAAGGAATTTAGTCATGTCGAATGCCATCAAACCTTACCTCGGCATCATGCCGACCATCGCTGATGATGTGTTCATCGCTGATACCTCCTCGGTCATCGGAGATGTCCATATCGGAGCCGGCTCGAGCATCTGGTACGGCTGCGTTCTGCGCGGTGATAGCGGCAGCCGCATCACCATTGGCAAACGGGTGAACGTTCAGGATGGCACCGTGATCCATCTGAACGGCGCGCGCGCCGACGGCACTCCCGACATGCCGACCATAATCGGTGACGACATCACCATCGGTCATTCTGCCCTGATCCACGCCTGCACCCTGGAAAGTGGCTGCTTTATCGGCATGCGCTCGGTGATTCTCGACGGCGCGGTGGTCGAAAGCGGTGCAATGGTTGCCGCCGGCGCGGTGGTTGCCCCCGGCAAAGTGGTCAAAAAGGGTGAGCTTTGGGCCGGCACCCCGGCCAAGCCCCTGCGCGATTTGCGCCCACAGGAACTGGCCTTCTGGCCGGAATCAATCAAGATCTACTGCAATCTCGCCCAGGACCACATCAAGTCCGGCAACGACGCGCGTTAGGCGTACGCCCTGCGGGGCAAAGGCGAACGGCAATCAGTCGTCTGCTTTGTCCGTTTTCGCGTCGATCCGCAGGGTGGCGTAGCTGCCCGGGGCGGCTTCGATCACTTTGAGTTTGCCGTCGCCTGGAATGCGGGCCTCGACCTGACCGCCAGCGTTCCTCTTCAGCCATTTGCGCCATTCCGGCCACCACGAGCCCGGGCTTTCCTCGGCCCCGGCGAACCAGTCATCGGGTGATTCCGGGTTCTTGGTGTTGGTCCAGTAGCCGTATTTTTCGACCGTGGGCGGGTTGACGACGCCGGCAATATGGCCCGAGCCCGCGAGGCAGAATTTTACGTCGCCGCTGTAAATCTGGGTCGCGGCATAGGTCGATTTCCACGGCGCGATGTGATCTTCCTTGGTCGACAGAATGAACGTCGGCAAATCGACCTTGCGCAGATCGATCGGGACGCCTTTGAGCTCGATCCCGCCGGGCTGCGCCAGCTTGTTATCCTGATACATGTTGCGCAGGTAGAAGCGATGCATTTCGGCCGGCATCCGCGTCGAATCCGCATTCCAGTAAAGCAGATCGAAGGGGAAGGGCTCTTTGCCGAGCAGGTAGTTGTGGATCACGAAAGACCAGATCAGGTCGTTGGCGCGCAGCATGTTGAAGGTCGTGGCCATGGAAGCCCCATCCAGATAGCCGTCTTCGTCCATCCGCGCTTCGAGGGAATCCAGCTGTTCCTCGTCAATGAAGACCCCGAGCTCGCCGGGCTCCTCGAAATCGACCATGGCAGTAAAGAAGGTGGCGGACTTGATCCGGGTATCATCGGTTTCGGCCATATAGGCGAGCGTGCTGGCCAGCAGCGTTCCGCCCAGGCAGTAGCCGATGGCGTTGATCTCGGTCTCTCCGGTGGCCTTCTCGATCGCATCGAGAGCGGCCAGAGGGCCTTCGAGCATATAATCCTCGAAGGATTTGGCGGCGAGCGTCGCATCCGGGTTGACCCAGGAAATGACGAAAACCGTCAGCCCCTGATGGGTGCACCAGTTGATAAACGAATTTTTGGGCTGCAGATCGAGAATGTAATACTTGTTGATCCACGGCGGCATGATCAGCACCGGGCGCCGGTCAACCTTTTTGGTGGTCGGCTCGTATTGGATCAGCTGCATCAAATCGGTCTGATAGACGACCTTGCCCGGGGTCACGGCGACGTTTTCGCCCAAGGTGAAGGCGTTATCATCGACCTGACGAATCCGGAGCTGGCCGCCGCCGCGTTCCAGGTCGGAAAGCAGGTTGTCCAGGCCGCTGACGAGGTTTTCACCTTTGGATTCAACGGTGGCGCGGATCACTTCCGGGTTCGTCATCAGAAAATTGGTCGGGGCGATCGCATCGACGAACTGGCGGGTGTAGAAATCCACCTTTTTCGCGGTTTTATCGTCAAGACCTTCGACATCCTGCACCGTGCTGGTCAGCCAGCGTGAGGACAGCAGGTAGGACTGCTTGATGTAGTCGAAGACAATGCTTTCGTCCCATTCGGAATCGCGAAACCGGCGATCATCGCTTTCAGGTGCGGCCAGGGGGTCAACTTCGCTCCCCATCATCTTCTGGGCGGTGGTTTGCCAGAGATTCATATAGTTCTGCCAGAGCTGGACCTGGGCCTGCATCATCTGCGCGGGATTGGACATCATCTGCTGGGTGAGCTCGATGAATGCGGAGCCCACATTCATCGGATCGGCCATACCGAAGGAGTCGGATTGGTTGGCCATAAAGTTGTTCACGAGGACCTGGCTGCGCTCGGCGATCTTCGCCATCGCGGCGGTCAAATCCTCGGGGCCGGGAATCCCATTATCGGTATTTGTTTCGTTTTGTTGATCCGACATCCGACAATCCTCTATAACTACTATGCTTTTTGCGAATCGTGCCTGGCGAGCCGCATTTTTTAGTTCGGATTTTGCGTGTAGACTCAACGTATGCTGCACTGCACACAAGATCAAGCGAATAGACTGGCCATCTGTGATTCGTGCAACGCAACGAAGGGTAGACTCTGATGAAGAACTTTCCTGTTGGATTCTCGCGCCGGGTGATTCCGGTTGTTGCAATACTCGCTTTGAGCGGGTGTTCGGATCTGGATGTGTTCGGTCTTTTCGAAGACGACACAACGGCGGCACAGACCGCCGCTGACGCTGGGGTTCGTTCCCGCGCCGATACCGAACAGGCGAAAGCCGAGGACGGCGATACGCCGTCATTGCGTAATGTACCGCTCCGCCCCGCGCCTGGTTCTTCGGCTGTGCGCAGTCGTGTCGTCGAAGGGTTGATCTCTGATCGCGATAACGCGCGCTACACCGATGAAGCGATCCGGCTCCAGGGCAGCACCCGCGCGGCGGTGGTCCCGCAAGCGGCTGCTAACACGAATGAGCCGGTCACTGTTCCGGTACCAGCCTTTGAACAGATCGCAATTACCCCACCGCCGCCGCCGGCTCCCGCTGTCACCGTACCCACAGCACGGACACCCCGGGCACCTATCATTGCGGCCGCACCGGCCCGAACTTTTACACCGCCGGCCGTGATCCCACGTCCCGCTGCGCCGCCGCAGATCTCCGCTGCACCGTCATCACCCTCCGTGGTTGTCGACATGAGCGCGCTTGGCGGTGGAGGCTACAGCCCTGTTTCGGCACAGATCAGCCGTGAATCCCAGGTGGCCACGATTCAGTTTAACCACAGCTCGACGCGTATCGGCGCGCGTGACCGGCAGCTGATCTCGACTGTCGCGTCTGCTTATCAGCAGCAGGGAGGCACGGTCCTGGTTGTGGGTCATGCGAGCAGCCGCACACGGCAGCTCGCCAATTCGCGTCATGAAGTTGCCAATTTCAAGGTGTCTTTTGCGCGTGCCAACGCTGTTGCTCAGGCCCTGATTCGTGCCGGCGTTTCGTCGGAGCGGGTCACCGTTGAGGCGGTGGCCGACGATCAGCCAGTTTATTCCGAAGCGATGCCTACCGGTGAAGCGGGCAATCGCAGAGCGGAAATTTTCTTCCTCCGGTAGACGAAGAAAAGACCCTCGCTCAAGCGCTCTCGGAGCGTTAAAAGAACGGCCGGTGGCGTTTTCGTCACCGCGCCGTTTTCGTGCCTCCATCAACTAATTGGTCAAGTCCCATGAATACCGAGTTTCACCGTATCCGGCGGTTGCCGCCCTACGTTTTTGCCGAAGTGAATGCGATGAAGGCGGTGGCGCGTGCGGCAGGTGCGGATATCATTGATTTCGGTATGGGCAACCCCGATCTTCCCACACCACCCCATATTGTCGAGAAGCTGGTCGAGACAGTGCAGGATCCGCGCACCCATCGGTATTCAAACTCGCGCGGCATTCCCGGACTGCGCAAGGCGCTGGTGGGGTATTATCAGAAACGTTTCGGCGTCACGCTGAATTCCGAAACCGAGGCAATTGTCACCATCGGGTCCAAGGAAGGCCTGGCCAATCTGGCTCAGGCGATCACGGGCCCCGGCGACGTTATTCTGGTGCCAAATCCGTCCTATCCGATCCATCAATTCGGCTTCATCATCGCGGATGGCACGGTGCGCTATCTGCCGGTCGAGCCCGACGATGCCTTTCTCGTGGCCCTCGAACGTGCGGTGCTGCATTGCCAGCCCAAGCCGGTCGCGTTGGTTCTGTGTTACCCGTCGAACCCGACCGCGCTCACTGCGGATCTGGATTTCTATGCCAAGGTGGTGGCGTTCTGCCGTGAGCACGACATTATCATTTTGTCTGATCTGGCTTACTCGGAGATCTATTTCGACGGCAATCCGCCGCCCTCGATCCTGCAGGTGCCCGGCGCGATGGATGTGGCCGTTGAGTTCACGTCGCTCAGCAAAACCTATTCCATGCCGGGGTGGCGCATCGGCTTTGCTGCGGGCAACCCGCGCCTGATCGGTGCCCTGGCGCGGGTGAAGAGCTATCTCGACTATGGCGCCTTCACCCCGATCCAGGTGGCGGCTGCGGCTGCCCTCAACGGTCCCCAGGATTGTGTTGAGGAAACCCGGTCGATTTATCGCGAGCGTCGTGATGTTCTCGTCGATGGTCTGAAACGCGCCGGATGGGATGTGCCAGTGCCGACGGCGAGCATGTATGTCTGGGCACCCATTCCCGAGCCGTTCACGGCGATGGGCAGTGTGATGTTTTCCAAGCTGTTGCTCAAACACGCACATGTGGCGGTCTCGCCCGGGTTGGGCTTTGGCGAATATGGCAATGGCCATGTGCGGATTGCCGTGGTGGAGAACACCCAGCGGATCCGCCAGGCCACGCGTAATTTAAAACAATTACTCTCTGATCCTGAGAAAGCGATCGCTGAAGCCGGTGATGCGGCGCAAATGTCCATCGCGGCAAAATAGGAAACAGACAAATGGCAGACTCACTTCGTGTGGCGATCGCCGGTCTTGGCACAGTGGGTGCCGGCACGGTTCGTATTCTTCAGCAGCATCGTGATTTGGTCGCGCAGCGCAGCGGGCGAACCATCGACATTGTCGCTGTGTCGGCCCAATCCCGTGACAAAGATCGCGGCGTATATCTCGATGGCTATGAATGGTTTGACGATCCGGTAGCGATGGCCCGTGCGGAGAATGTCGATGCCGTGATCGAGCTGATCGGTGGCGAAGAGGGCACGGCCAAGGATTTGTGTGAAGCCGCGATCGCGAACGGCAAGCACGTGGTGACCGCTAACAAGGCGCTGCTGGCCATGCGCGGTAATGCGCTTGCGGCGGCCGCCGAGACAGCGAATGTCTCGTTGAATTATGAGGCGGCGATCGCCGGCGGCATCCCGATCGTCAAGGCGTTGCGCGAGGGGCTGGCGGGGAACGAGATCACCCATATCTACGGCATCCTCAACGGGACGTGTAACTACATCCTGAGCGAGATGCGCGAGAAACGTCTGTCCTTTGATACGGTCCTCGCCGAGGCCCAGGCGCTCGGCTATGCCGAGGCCGAGCCGAGCATGGATGTGGATGGCATTGATGCGGCCCACAAGCTGGCTCTACTCGCCTGCCTGGCATTCGGCACAAAAGTGAACTTCGACGATGTCTATATCGAAGGCATCCGCCATGTGTCGCTGCAGGACATCGACTATGCCGAGGAGTTCGGATACCGGATCAAATTGCTGGGCAGCGCCCGCATGACCGAGAACGGCCTTGAACAGCGGGTCTATCCGCGGATGGTCGACCGCAATGCGCCGATCGCCCATGTGGAGGGCTCCTATAACGCGGTCGTGGCGTGTGGCGATTTCGTCGACGACACCATGTATGAAGGCCGGGGCGCAGGCGCGGGACCGACAGCTTCCGCGGTGGTGGCCGATATCATGGATATCGCGCGCGGCAATGCGGCAGCGACCTTTGGCATTCCTGTGGATCAGCTCAGCGGGGCACCGGCCTCACCGATTGCGGGTCACCGCAGTACTTATTATGTGCGCCTGATGGTCGATGATCAGCCGGGCGTCATCGCGGATATTTCCGCTGTGTTCCGTGATGAATCTGTGTCGATAGAATCGATGCTGCAGCGCGCGCGCTCCCAGACCGAAGCCGTCCCGGTAGTTATTAACACCCACGAGTGTGAAGAAGCGGCAATGCGGCGTACTTTAGACCGTATAGGGGCATTGGATTCCGTCGTCGAAGCGCCGACAATGATACGAATCGAACCACTGGTGTAGTTCGGCCGTAATCGGCCGACACATTAGAATAAAAAAGAAAGAAAAGGGATACGCATGACCACCCAAGGTGAGGCGGTGATGGACCGCAATATGGCCATCGAAGCGGTTCGGGTAACCGAAGCTGGCGCAATCGCAGCGGCGAAATGGGTCGGGCGCGGCGTCGAGAAAGAAGCTGATGCGGCGGCGGTAGATGCTATGCGCACGGCGCTCAACCGCCTGAACATCGACGGCACAGTTGTCATCGGTGAGGGGGAACGCGACGAAGCCCCAATGCTTTATATCGGCGAGAAGGTCGGTGCTGGTGGGCCCAAGATTGATATTGCGCTTGATCCCCTCGAAGGCACGACGCTGACCGCCAAGGCGAACGCCAATGCCATGGCTGTTCTGGCGCTGGCACCTGATGGTGATTTTCTCAACGCACCCGACGTCTACATGGAGAAGATCGCCATTGGCGGTGGCTATGAAGACGGCTTGATCGATATCGCGGCTTCGCCTCAGGAAAACCTGACGCGGCTGGCAAAAGCAAAGGGCGTGGATGTCTCCTCTCTAATGGTTTGTATTCTCGATCGCCCGCGCCACGAAGAGCTGATCACGTCCGTTCGCGACGCCGGTGCGCGCATTTTCCTGATTTCCGATGGCGACATTTTTGGGGTCATGGAAACTTCTGACCCGGACAGCAGGATCGATATGTATCTGGGCAGCGGCGGGGCACCGGAAGGGGTTCTGGCAGCCGCAGCATTGCAGAGCATCGGCGGTCAGATGCAGAGCAAGCTGTTGTTCCGTAATGATGACGAGATCGGTCGGGCCCGCAAGCTGGGTATCGAGGATCTGGACCGAATTTACCATCTCGACGATCTGGCATCAGGTGACGTGATTTTTGCCGCCACGGGTGTCACGGACGGCGCCATGCTGAAAGGCGTGCATCGCACGCCGGGTGTGGCCAAGACTCATTCCATCGTGATGCGCTCGATCACCGGAACGGTACGTGAAGTGATCACCAAGCATAATTTCGATCGCAAGCCGGGCTTCGACGACTGACCCGGTGATGAGCGAGGCAGCGGAACCGATCAACGCAGGGGTTTCTAGTCAGGACATCCTTGTCGAGCGATCGGTCTCCAGCCGTCGCTGGTTGTTGCGCGGCTCGGACGAACGTGCCGGCCTGGCGTTGTCACAACGTCTCGATATTCCTGAAATCGTGGGCCGGGTTATGGCCGCGCGCGGGATTGGTCTCGATGAGGCCGAACGCTTCCTCGACCCGACCCTGCGTGACGCGCTGCCCGACCCGGCAAGCCTGATTGGCATGGACGTAGCGGCCGAACGCCTCGGGCGTGCCATCCGCGACGGCGAACCACTGGCTATTTTTGGCGATTACGATGTGGACGGGGCAACCTCATCAGCTCTGCTGGCGCGTTTCTTGGCCGCAGTGGGCGTGCCCGCCCGGGTCTATATCCCCGACCGGATCGTGGAAGGCTACGGGCCGACCACACCAGCGATGCTGCGGCTGCGCGCCGAGGGCATCAAACTGGTCATCACGGTGGATTGTGGCACCACGGCGTTCGAGCCGCTGGAAGCTGCTGCGGAAGCCGGGCTCGATCTGATCGTGGTCGATCACCATGTCGCCGAACCGGCTTTGCCCCGCGCGGTGTCGGTGGTCAATCCGAACCGGCTTGATGATACCAGCGGACAGGGTGCCTTGGCCGCGGTGGGGGTTTGCTTCCTTTATGCAATCGCGACCAACCGGGTCTTGCGGGACAGCGGTTGGTACAAAAAGAACGACCTCAAGGAGCCCGATCTTCTGGGCCTGCTGGATCTGGTCGCGCTGGGCACCGTGTGTGACGTGGTCCCGCTGGTGGGTCTCAACCGAGCCTATGTGACCCAGGGCCTCAAGGTGATGGCCAAACGGCTCAATCCGGGGCTGGTCGCGCTGGCCGATGTGGCGAGGGTTGATTCCAAACTATCTGAATACCACGCAGGATTTCTGCTGGGGCCGCGGGTGAACGCGGGCGGTCGTGTGGGGGAAGCCCCGCTCGGCGCGCAGCTGCTGATGACTCAGGACCCGGCCGAAGCCGTTGAAATCGCCAAACGCCTCGATGAGTACAACACCGAGCGCCGTGAGATCGAGGCGCAGGTCCTCGAGACCGCCATGGAGCAAGTGGAGAATGGCGATCCCACCGCTGCGTTGATTGTGGCGTCCGGGGAGGGCTGGCACCCGGGGGTGATCGGCATTGTAGCCGGGCGCCTTAAAGAGCGATTCAACCGTCCGGCGTTTGTCATTGGGTTCGATGGCGAGACCGGCAAGGGTTCGGGGCGTTCCGTGGACGGGGTCGATCTCGGCAGCGCGGTAATCGCGGCGCGCCAGGCTGGTCTGTTGCTCAATGGCGGCGGCCACAAGATGGCGGCGGGCCTGACCGTCGAACGCGGCAAGTTCGAAGAAATGCGGGCCTTCATGAATGAACGGGTGGCGTCAGATGTGGCGGGCAACGAGATCATCCCGACCTTGCGGATCGACGGTGCGATGGCGCTGTCCGGCGCGAGCCCTGATTTTGTTGGCGCCCTCGACCGGTTGGCGCCGTTCGGCCAGGGCAATTCAGAACCGCGCTTTGCCTTGACGTCGGTCCGGGTCGCCAAGGCCGATGTGGTCGGCGCTGGCCATGTACGCTGTTTTCTCTCGGATTCCAGTGGCGGTCGGCTCAAGGCCATCGCCTTCCGGGCGGCAGGGGAGCCCCTGGGGGACGCTTTGCTTGATAAGAGCGGCCTTGGTCTGCAACTGGCCGGCAAGCTGCGCCCTGACAACTGGCAGGGCCGCAATGATGTTCAGATGATTATCGACGATGCCGCTCAGGCGGGGTCGTAGGACGCCTCGAAGAACGCGGCTTCCAGCTTTAGTGCCGCGAGGAACGCGGCCTCTGCGCGCTCGCGGGCGGCGGGGTCGGCAGCTGCCGCTTCCCGGTCCATCTCGCGACGCATCCAATTGACGAATTCCACGAAACCTGGATCGGCGTGTAAACCGATCCATTCCGACAAGTAGAACCGTTCAGGGGCAGTGGTGGTGCCGGCCACGGCAGCACTGGCCCATTCGAGGTAGACCCATTCCACAGTGACCAGCACCGCGAGGATATCGAGATAGCTTCCCGCCGCGCGCTGTTGGAGCATCAGGGCGTTGAACCCGTCGACCACTGGATGGGAGACCGGGTTGTCAAAGCTCGGGGCCGGTAGCCCGAAAGCCTCGAAACTGCGCAGGAAGTAATCGTTTTCCTCACTGGTCAGCATCGCCAGGAAATTCGTGAACCGAATTTTCTCCGGCATGCCTGGCGCCGCGGCCACCGCGTGACCAAAGGCCGACACCAATCCATCGATAAATGCGTAATCCAGGGTGAGATAGCGTGCATAGACCGAATCATCGATCTCATCGGCCACCAATTCGCGGGTGAACCGGTTTACGGTCGCCGCGCGCCAGGCGTCTTGATGGGTGATGCGGAGGTATTCGGTGAAGCTGTCGGGGGCTGTGGTCATGGGGAGTTCCGGCGATAAAGACGATGAGCGAGCCATATCATCCCGCACGGTTTGGTGCATCCGCAGAAATGCCGCAACATCAGGTGCGCACAGCCCTTGATTTCGCGTCGCGCGACAGCTATGTCGTGTCCGCCTTTCACGGCCCCGACGTCCCCATCGTCTAGAGGCCTAGGACACCACCCTTTCAAGGTGGCGACACGGGTTCGAATCCCGTTGGGGACGCCAATTTCTAAAAATACCCCGGAAACGCCTTGTTTCTGGGGTTTTTAGTGTCTGGCGTCGAATTCATTTGTACCCGGTATTTGTACCCGGTTTTTGTACCCGGTTTTTGTACCCTGTTTTGATCACAGCTAGTGTCGATTTTCCCATGTTGTCAATCGATCTGCCCCGGGGGGCAAAAAATTGACCCCCTACCGAATATATATTGGAAGACGGCTCGGATAAATTTTAGGTCAGAGTAACTAGAGTTCCCGTCTAGTGCCTCAGACTCTCACACGCGACACCATCACGATCACCATCAAGTCGACTAGCCGCCGAACAGGGCCATGACAGTGCCCAGTACAACCTTGGAAATATGTTTGAGGAGGGCCGGGGTGTCCCGCAAGATAACTCAGAGGCTGTCCGCTGGTTTCGACTCGCTGCCAAACAGGGCCTTGTCGTTGCGATGTCAAACTATTCTATTTGGATTGACAGTCACGGGTGCTTTAGTGCTCACCTACGCGATAGTTGACCTACAAGTGTCAGTCGCATCAGAATATGAAGTTTTTTAGCCGCTCATAGGTTAATTGTTAATCTATGCTCTAATACTGGTGTTCTACCCCTGAATCGAAAATAAGGGCAGTTATGAGATGTCGGCGCAATCGTATTTATTTACCATCATGCGTGATCCTCCCCGTTAAAACCCCAGAAATAACCACAGTAAGGCCTTAGTTTAGTTCAAGAAGGTGACCTCTAACGAGAGTACTGGATTTCATCCTTCCATCACTTAGTGTCAACCGAAGCGGAAATTTTGAACAGTTAGCTATGACCTTATCATCCAATCAGAAGCTTCCTTCACCTGCGCCGCCCCTTCTCCGAGCAGCGGGAATTTATAAACGTTTCGGCGACTTTACAGCTAACGATGATGTCTCCTTTAGCCTTAATCAAGGTGAAATCCATGCACTCCTCGGCGAGAACGGCGCTGGTAAGTCGACCTTCGTGAAATTAATCTACGGGCTTCTTCAGCCCGATGCTGGCCAAATAGAATGGCGTGGAAATCAGATAAAGATCCGCAGCCCGCAGCATGCCAGAGAACTTGGGATTGGCATGGTGTTCCAGCACTTCTCGCTGTTTCCAGCGCTAACGGTTGTTGAGAATATAGCGTTGGCGCTGCCTCACGAGGAGCTAGTTTCTGATCTATCGGAGCGAGTTCGTAAGGTGTCGGCTGAATATGGAATTGGGGTCGATCCTGATACGCGGGTCTATAACCTGTCTGTTGGGCAGCAGCAGCGTGTCGAGATAGTCCGGTGTTTGCTTCAGGATCCCGCGCTTCTGATCATGGACGAACCAACATCGGTTCTAACGCCACAAGAAACCGACCAGCTCTTTCAGGTTCTTAAGCGTTTTTCCGAGGCTGGTGTCTCTATCCTTTTCATTTCCCACAAGCTCGAAGAAATCCGTACGCTATGTGAGCGCGCGACCGTTTTGCGCCGCGGCCGTAACGTCGGCACTGTTGAAGTAGTCGAAAAGTCAAGTAAGCAGCTGGCAGAAATGATGGTGGGTAGCAGTGTGGGCGATATTACCCGGCAGGGTGTCCCGCCCGGATTATCAAAAATCCAGCTTGCTGTGCGTGGCCTCGAACGCCCTAGGTCAACGTCATTTTCAACACCGCTACATAACGTCAGCTTTGATTCACGCGTTGGAGAAATTCTTGCGATCGCTGGCATAGCAGGAAATGGCCAAGATGAGTTAATGGAAGCGCTTACCGGTGAGTGGTGCGGCCGGGCGCGGGATGTCATTCATATACAGGGCCGCGATGTTAGCCATTACGGACCGTCGCAACGCCGGCGAGCTGGGTTTGGTTTTGTTCCCGAAGAGCGTAACGGCCATGCCGCGGTCCCAGACATGACTCTTGCCGAAAATGCACTGCTCACCGCCCATTCCCTTGGCGAGGTAGTTCGCAATGGCGTTATCGACCGAACGAAGATACGTCGTATGTCTGCGGATATTTCCAAAACCTTTGACGTGCGTCTTCCTGGCGAAAACCCAATGGCGTCTGCGCTATCGGGCGGTAACTTGCAGAAATTTGTTGTTGGTAGAGATATTTCGAGGCAGCCCGCCGTTTTCATTGTGTCACAGCCGACCTGGGGCGTTGATGTTGGTGCTGCGCTTTTTATCCGAAAAGCGATGCTGGAGATGGCGGCAGCCGGTTCTGCGATCGTTATTATCTCGCAAGACCTCGAGGAGATTTTTGCTATTTCCCACCGGGTTGCTGTTCTCTATCAAGGTTTTTTATCCGAGGCCATGGTAACAGCTGAGGTGACGCCGGACGCGGTTGGACTACTTATGGGTGGAGGTGAATCTACTACTGCCATGGTGGCACCTTACTCATGATCGTTCTAAAACCACGCAATTCTGTATCGCTGTTAATGATACTATTAACGCCGCTTGTTGCGATTGCGTTGACACTCCTTATCGGGGCAGTGATCTTTGCGCTTCTCGGTTATAATCCGGGCGATGCTCTCTACCAGTTCTTTATTGCGCCTATATCTCGGCCGGAGCAGGTCGCCGACCTGTTTGTGAAGGCCTGTCCGCTGATTATCATTGCGACGGGCCTCGCCTTCGCTTATCGGGCTAATGAGTGGAACATCGGCGCCGAGGGTCAGATGATTCTTGGTGCCCTATTTTCCGGCTGGGTCGCGCTGACTTTCCCGGGGCTTCCTGCGCCAATTATGATGCCTCTGATGATCCTCGCTGGAATTGTCGGAGGAATGCTTTGGGCAATGATACCGGCGTTGCTTAAGACACGTTTCAACACCAATGAGATACTTGTTTCGCTGATGCTTACATACGTTGCTGCCCTGCTCATCGATTGGACGGTGCGCGGGCCTTGGCGTGACCCAATGTCTTTTGGTTTTCCGATAACACCAATGTATGAGCAGGCCGCGCTAATTCCGCATGTCAACTTTCCTGGTATAGGTAGCTTAGCTCCACTCCATTGGGGTGTATTTGGAGCGCTGATTCTGGCCGTCATAGCGTGGTTTTTTTTGGCGCGGACGCTAATCGGTTTTCAGGTTAAGGTCATGGGTGATGCGCCGCGCGCAGCTAAATTTGCGGGGTTCCGGCCAGCGTTTGTGACCGTCCTTGTAATGTCTATTTCCGGCGCTGCGGCTGGGTTGGCTGGCATGGTAGAGGTGTCGGCTAATATAGGGCAGCTTCAGCCGAATATCTCATTTGGATACGGCTTTACCGCGATTATCGTTGCCTTTTTGGCGCGCCTAAACCCTCTTGGGGTAATTGTTGCAGGGCTTATAGTTGCGCTTGCCGAACTTGGTGGTGATTCGGCGCAGATCGCGCTGGGCATGCCGAAGGTTGTGACTGGCGTATTTCAGGGAATTCTTCTTTTCATGTTACTGGCGTGCGAAACCTTCAGTCGTTACCGGGTTACGCTCCGTTTTTTAGACGGATTCAAGATGGAGAGAAAACGTGGTGCTTGAACAACTTATTCTCACCGTCATCATGACTTCGGTGCCTCTTGTTTTCGCCGCCACTGGCGAGCTGGTGGCTGAACGCAGTGGCGTTCTAAATCTTGGCGTTGAGGGCATGATGTTGATGGGGGCGGTTGCAGCATTCGCAGCTGCTTTTGGAACTGGAAGCCTTCTTTTTGCTGTTATTGCCGGCGGTGTTGCTGGGGCGCTAACCGCTGCCGTTTTCGCACTGTTCGCGCTTGGGCTGGCTACTAACCAAGTGGCAACTGGTCTGGCTTTAACTATTTTCGCCGCTGGCCTGTCGGGCCTCGTAGGTGCTCCACTTGTTGGGCATGCTATTGAGGGCCTTCCGCAGATAGAGATTGCTCTTCTGTCAGACCTACCGGTGATTGGACCTTTGATTTTCTCGCTCGACATAATGGCATACCTTTCGGTAGGTATTCTCGCAGCCGTAGCTTGGTTTTTGAAATCTAGCCGTGCTGGCCTTGTACTTCGCGCGGTTGGCGACAATCATGAAAGCGCCTATGCTCTGGGGTATCCGGTACTCCGCGTGCGCACGCTCGCGGTTTTATTTGGGGGAATGATGGCTGGTCTTGGCGGAGCGTATCTGCCGCTGATGTTGACTCCGCACTGGGCTGAGGGAATGACAGCTGGGCGGGGGTGGATTGCGCTGGCTCTCGTCGTTTTTGCGTCGTGGATGCCATCGCGAGTGCTGATCGGAGCGCTACTTTTTGGCGGAATTACCATTCTACAGTTCGCTGGACAGGCTCGAGGTTGGACGGTTCCACCTCAGTTTCTCTCGATGCTCCCTTACATCGTGACGATTCTTGTACTAGTGCTAATATCGAGGAATAGAGAACAAAAACTGGCGAACTTTCCGGCCTGCCTTGGTCGAGTTTTCTACGGCGGGAAGTAAGGTTCAGAATAAAATGAAAATTAATTAAACTAAGGAGCGCACGATGAAGAATATCTTATCGGTACTTGCCGTCGGAGTGGTGATGGTTTTTGCGATAGCCACCAATGCTTTTGCTGGACCGGTCAAGGTCGGGTTTGTGTATCTGACTAACCCGGGTGACCATGGTTGGACATATGCTAACGAGATTGGCCGGCTGGATGTTGAAAAGCATTTTGGCGATAAAGTCAAAACTACCTTCGTTGAGAACGTACCTGAAGGTCCGGACGCAACACGTGTTATTCGTGAATTAGCACGTCAGGGAAATGAAATTATCTTCACTACTTCTTTCGGGTATATGGACCCAACGCTGAAAGTCGCGAAAGAGTTTCCGGACGTCAAATTCGTACATCTCACCGGTTACAAGCGTTCGTCTAACATGGCTACTGGCAATATACGCTTTTATGAGGGCCGCTATGTCCAGGGTGTAGTCGCTGGCATGATGACCAAGTCGAATAAGATTGGCTATCTCGCCTCATTTCCGGTTCCGGAAGTGATACAGGGAATTAATGCCTTCGCGTTAGGCATGCGGTCGGTAAATCCAGGCGCGAAGATTTCGGTGATTTGGGTGAACAGCTGGTATGATCCGGTCAAGGAGGCCGACGCAGCCAGGGTCCATATCGCCGAGGGTGCCGACATCTTAGCTCAGCACACTGATAGTCCTGCTATGCTTCAGACGGCTGAGAAATCCGGTGTACATGGTTTTGGCCAGTCAAGTGACATGAAGGCATTTGCGCCAAAGGCCCAGCTATTTGCCTCGGTCAACAACTGGGGTCCCTATTTTGTCGGGCAGATCGAGTCATTAATGAATGGCAGCTGGACTACCGGAAAAGGTCCCGATCACTGGCCGGGAAGCACCTGGAAAGGTCTTGCCGACGACTATCTTGTCTTGACAGAATTCGAGAACATGCCGTCAGCTGTAAAGGCTGCCGCGCAGGCCGCCGCGGCCAAGATCAAGGGCGGTTACAATATATTTACCGGGCCCTTTAGGGATAATAAAGAGAATGTAATCCTTAAAGATGGTGAATCCTATAATGATGGCAATCTTTGGACCGACATGAACTATTATGTTGAGGGTGTTACCGGCAAGATACCTGGCTGATATCACGCGAATCTTGGAGAAGCGAAGGGCATCGCTCTAGCGGTGCCCTTCGCCATTATGCGTGGTGATATTTTCAAGCGCATCAAAACCTATAGCAAGCATCTGCATCCATAGGATTTTGTCTTTGCAGATTTTAATACGGGCAGAGAGTGGTATTATAGAAAGCATATTGCCGATTACATGCATGGTGGGATTGATCTCGGAATTGAAGTAGTGCCGATGAAGTCTTTAGAGAGAGATTTCCAGTGGACCGTCAAACTATGATCTGAATCTTCAAGAAAAACTGCGCTAAGGTCGAATTTTCCCGCCTGTCCCTTTGGTCCTCGTTGGGATAGCGCAGTAGCAATATAAGCCTTCTAGTTTATGGTCAGACTCAAATTCTAACTAATTATTAGTGGTTTGAACAACATAGAGTTCCGCTCTCGAAGGCATGCTTATGCGACCTACAGACTTCAACTTGGGCATGTAGATGTTTTCACACTCTCAAATGGGTGTTCCGACGTAAACTACCCTGCGCGCTCAGTCGTACCTGTGACCCCCCCCTGAACCTTCACTGCTCATTCTTAATATCCCGTTCCCATGCCGGGGGAGGTTCAGGATTGTTCCAAAGAGGTTGTCTGCCCTCTCACGCACGTCTTTGATTTTTTTTGAGTAAGAAGCCCGTCATACAGGGGCCACCCCCACAAACGGTCGAATAGATCTCTTAGTCACCATGCTGAGGGGTCTTTTGCGTTGGGGGTCGAGAAGGATCAGGGAAGGTTCCGAAGAAGGTGTCAGGGGGTTCTGTCGAGTGGGTTTAAATCTGCACGGTATGGGGTCTGGATCACCACTGGGGGGTCTTCCGTATGGGGACACGCATTTTCTCTGCCCCTCACAGACGTTCCCTGTCAG
>MEHZ011640963.1_pt1 | contig 21372 bp, 24 predicted proteins | sample 897221 | NCBI WGS metagenome assembly MEHZ01 (sample SAMN05514161, study PRJNA337945) | marine metagenome | isolation source: marine surface water | place: Arctic Ocean | collected 2007-12-13
ATTATTAGTATCTTCATAATTTTTGTAGCCCGTAGGAGAATCGAACTCCTATTTTACGGATGAAAACCGCATGTCCTGACCGTTAGACGAACGGGCCTGACTTTTATTGTAATTTAGTCCAAAGCCAAGCTCTAACCGATCTAGGTTGAGTAATAACTAACGTAGTCCCTGTTATTCCGTATGCTAAGTGATACTCGTCTTTAGTATCGAATCTAATAATATGCAAATCTCCATCTGACATTGTAAGCATTCCGGTAGCTAATGTAGATGTTTTATTTGTTCTAATAAAAACTACACTGTCTAAATCTCTACTTATTGTAAGTATTTCTCCTTCTAAATTATACCATGTACCTAGTACATCAATAGGTACTTCCTCTTGCCCGAAAGCAAGAGTTGATACCAATATAGATATTAATAAAATTATCTTTTTCATTATGCGTCTCCTAATACTGCCACTGATGAGTGTTCTGCTAATAGTCTTTCTACATGTGCTTTAGCAGTACTGTATTTAACTTTTCCAGTTTCATCCTCATACTGAACAGGATCGTCCACACCGAGGTTGATAAAAGCTTCAATGCGTTCAACAGATGACGCTGATTTGTAATCGCTATTACCGCTAGGATATGGCTTATAGGATGTATTAGTACGTTTGTAAACATCATTAAACCCAATTCCGAGCTCCTTAACCAATTTCTGTCCATCTTTTAAAATTCCTAATTTGTCTGTATCTAAGTAAGGAGTAAAGTATCCTACCTTATCTGCTTCCCAATTACCTAGTCTAAAGGCATTATCGTCAGCATCTCTAAACTCTTGTCTGCAGTCAGGATAGATTGCATGATCACCAGCATGAATACCTAAAGCAATATCTGTATTATTGCCATTAGCCATTGCTTCTGATAGAGCTACTGCTTGAACTAGAGAAGCAAATATTTTGTTTCTATTAGGTACTACTGTAGCTTTCATGTTATCTTCTTCATAATGACCTTCCGGTACATCTGCTCCTCCTTCAGTTAGTGCTGAATTTAGTAAGTTAACTAATCCGTCTAGTTTAATTACTTGGTATTTAATTTGATCACCATTTCTAAAGTGAACTTCATCATTTAAGTAGTTAACTAACGATTGTGCTCTTTCAAGCTCTACTCTATGCTTTTGACCGTAATCAAAAGATATAGCAGTTACATTATCATACTCTTTTAAACATCTGAGTAACAACGTAGAGGAATCCATTCCTCCAGATAAGGATATTACAACATTTTTTGCCATAACTAATTTAATTTATTTTAATTTTTGCCAGGTATTATTGAGCGTATAGGCAAACGCTTTAAATTTACATTTTATATATACTATAATATAAGAAAAAATAGTTGTTATACCAAAACCTCCTATAAAAAGGTGCCAGATATTAGGATGAAAATGTTCACCACAAATTCCAAATGCATGTTTAATTATTTCTGTCATATATTATTCTAAGATAGAAGTAATTGAGTTTTTAATTGTTTCCCAACGTGTTGCATACTCTTTTAATGTATATACCTTTTTAGTTGGATCACCATTTAATATCTCTTTAGCTACAGTTTTTAATGCTCCACCAAAATTTGATGGGTAGCATACTGTTTTTATATATTCTGTTTTATTCTCTCCTTTAATTACTCTTTCATATACCGTATAACCACCAGACTGTGATTTAGCGATAAAAAAAGGTTCCATTACTGGGTCTTGAATAAGTGTGTCCCCGTCAGGGATTGAGTTTGGATTACGTAACATTTATGATAGTATTAATTCGGTTAATTCATCGGCAGACAATCTACCTGTTTTTTTAAGCTCTGAGCCATCCTCTCTAATTAATAGCGTAGTAGGAACTGTTTCGATTTTATGTTTAACAGCTAATCCTGAAGTATCTTTATCGATATCTATATTCTCTACTGTTAGTTGATCTTCATAGGAAGGTACTACTTTATCCCATGTTTTGTTATAAATTTTACATGGACCACACCATGATGCATAAAACTTAAGAAGCTTTTTACTTGCCATAACGATTATTAGTTTGTTTGTAGGTATCGGCTTTAGAAAATTTACGTGTAGTTTTTGTAGTATTTCCTCCAGATTTTCTAGTTGATAACCATTCCATTAATTGAATGTAACGTTGTTTTGCTGATGTTTTCGACATATCTTTTATTTAATATTAATATACGAAGAAATGTTCTAACTATCAACCAAAATACGCATAAATTTTATCTCCAGTTAATGAAGAAGTAAAATCATTCTGTCCTATGCTTAACTGGTTATTAGTAGATAGTAAAGTTCCGGACCCGCTTACATCGTTATACCATCCTTGAAATGCAAAACCGGGATAATAACTGTTATCTGCTTCTAATACGAATATTGAATCTACTGAGTAGTTTATTTCAGCTATAAAGCTTGATGTTACCGGTGAAATAACATCGGGGAGTATTGCAGAGACATATCCCTGTCCATCTGAATATACATCAAAGTATCTTGTGTTTGGAGTATATGGTCTAAGTTCAAAACTACCAGTTCTTTGACTACAGTCCCCATCTAAACAGCGAGATAGAATTAACGTAGCATCATCGGGGATTTCCACTACAACGCCTTCACTTGCTAGTAATGAAGATGTAATAGATGCTACTATAAGATTACTGGCAGTAATTTCAGTATGGTAAATCTGTACATTACTAAGGTCGGTTCCTAAGTTTGTTCCAGTAAGTCTATATTTCCTGCTCATATATATAAATAGTTACCCATCACAACTTAAACAGTCTGTAGATGTTCTTGATCCAATATCTCCGTTAATTACTGAATCTGTTCGTAAGTAGTATAGTGTTTTTATTCCTAATCTCCAAGCTGTTTGATGAACTTCATTAATAAACTTTGGACTATCAGTTGGATCAAAAGCTAAATTAAGAGATTGAGTTTGGTCAATATATTTCTGTCTTGCTGCTGCTTGCTCCACTAATTTTAATTGGTTAATTTCTGCAAAAGTAAGAAATATAGGTTTATCATCGTGTGGCATTACACTTTCAGGTAGATTAGCAATGGAACCTCTATCCTTCATAATTTGATCCCATACTTCTTCAGTATTTGAACCTTTATTCTCTAGGTAAGTTTCTAGAGCAGGATTTTTTCTAATAAAAGTACCCTTAGCAGAATTAAAAGTATAAATATTCGCAGGTACAGGTTCTATTCCAGCAGAAACTCCTCCAGAGATAGTACTATTAGATACTGTAGGTGCAATAGCAAGTAAGTGTGTGTTTCTCATACCTGTCCCTTTACACCAAAGTGGTTCTCCGTATTCTTCCGCTAATTTTCTTGAAGCATTTTCTGCTTTTTGCTTAATATCAGAGAATATCTGATGAGTGTATGATGTAGCAGGAATAGAATCGAAAGCTATACCTTCATTTTGAAGGAATGTATGCCATCCTAAAACTCCTAAACCTAATGCTCTACCTTTTTTAGCAGATCTATGTGATCTTATTAAAGAATCTTTCCCGTTAGTCTTAGATAAAAACTCCTCTAATACTCCATCAAGGAAGTAAATAGCTGTTTCTATTAAATCTGTATTTTTCCACTCATGCCATTTAGTAAGATTAACTGAGGATAGACAGCAAATAAAAGAATGTTCCTCGTCTGTGTGTAAGGTGATTTCTGAACATATATTAGTCATAGATACATCCAGGTTATTTTTCTTATATGCAGGTGGATTTGCGTTATTAACGTTATCTTTAAACATTATATAAGGCTCTCCTGTTTCAACTCTTGATTTAAGTATTTCTACCCATGTACCCATTGCCTCAGGGTCTCTATGGTCTAATTTCTGCATAAATGTATCATCCACTACAACACATTGATGTAGGTTTAGACACTGTCTATTAGGGTCTCCTTTAGGGCGTCTTATCTGTAAAAATTCAGAAATATCTGGGTGATTAATATCTAAATTTACAGAGGCTGCTCCTCTTCGGACTGCTCCTTGATTAGTTGCAATAATAGTAGAGTCATAAATCTTAGCCCATGGCACAACTCCTTCAGACTGCCCCATATCTCCAGAGCCAATTTTACCACCCCTTCCTCTAACTTTTGATAAACCTATACCTACACCTCCTCCTAATGAAGTAAGTCTCATTAGTTCAGCGTTAGTAAGTCCTATCCCACGTATAGAGTCTGGTGTATCTATACCGAAACAGGAGATGGGGAGTCCCCTGTCGGTACCTGTATTAGAAAGTACAGGGGAGGCTAAGTTCAACCAACCTTTCCACATATAACGAAAAAACTTATTCGCTAATTCAGGTCGATCTAATTTCTTTGCAACTGTTTCAGCTACTCTTCTATATGCCTTTCTTGGTGTTTCGTCTTCTAACAAGTAACCTTTAGAGATTGTTGCTAATGAAACTTCATTCATCCATTCAGGGTATTCTTTTCCTGCTTCCCAGCCGGTAGTATCTACTATTTCACTCATTTATATATATATTAAAACATTGATGCTGCATCCCACTCCATATGACCTTTAGAGTAATTTGTTACTCTATTTGCAAAGAAATCTGTATGTTGCTTTCCTGCGATAACTGCATCAAACCATTTCATTGCTTTTAATGCTCCTTTATCAATTTCGGATGAAGGTATTATAGGACTTAAGCCTAAATCTACCATTTTGGTATTAATTCTATGTTTGATAAAGTTCTTTAGTTCATCTTTAGATAGGTTTTCTAGGTCTCCCATTTCAAAAACCTTATCTATAAAGTTAAACTCTAATTTCATGCTTAATTCTGCAGCTTCTTCTATCTCTTTAACTAACTTTTTAGTTTTAAATTCAGGATGCTCTTCCATAAGAGTTCTAAATAACCAGCAACCAGCGTTACTATGTAATGATTCATCTCTGACTGACCATTCTACTATTTGACCTACTCCTTTGAGTTTATTCCTCATTTTGAAAGATAGTAAAACAGCGAAAGATGAAAATAAATTAACACCTTCAGTGAAAGCTGAAAAGATAGCTAGTGATTTAGCCCTTTCATGCCAGTTAGCTGTACCATCGTCATTATCTCTAACGTCCATTAGTGCTTCTATCTTAGCCATAGTAGCTTCATCTTCCAGAAATTCTGAAAAGTCGTCTAATCCTAATTGCTCGTTTAATAGTGAATAAGCTTCCGCATGAATTGTTTCAGAAGAACCTAAAGTAGTCCCCATCATAATAACTTCTGGCTTCCTAAACCATTTAGTAACGAGTGTTGACCAGTAGTCATTAACAATTGTTTCTGTTTGAGCAAATCCTTTTAATATTTGACCTACGACATTTTTTTCGTATGGTTTCATATTAGATTTCCAATCAGTTACATCTTGAGCCATTGGTACTTCTGTATGAAGCCAATGTGCTTGTTGTTGTTTTAACCAGTAATCGTATGCTTGTGGGTATTCAAAGGGCTTATAAACAATTCTTTCTTCTAATAAACTCATATATCTTTATATATTACTTAATGGTTCAGACAAAAACATCTCCGTAGTATTATCTCGGAGACGCTTTAATAAATAGAATATATATTCTACTTTATGCATACTTTTTTATAAAACTTTCTCCATTTGTTCTCGCGTTAAACTAAATTTAGGTTTATTTTCTTCTTCTAATAGATCTGCAGGATCTGCTTTACCTTCAAACTCTATATGACCGTTGTTTGTATCCATTTTTATGTTATAAGTCATACCGTCTTGCCCATATCTGTTTTTCATAACGTGAACTCTTCCAGTACCGAGTACTTTGTCTTCTTTCTGTCTTGATAAAGAGATACATACATCAGCTACCATCATCTTATCATAAGAACCTGCTGCTTTATCTCCTTCAATTACATTATCTTTAGCTCCCATTCTATTTACTTGAGAAGGTGTAATAATAGGAATTTTTAACTCTTTAGCTAGTCCTTTAGTTGCTATAAAGACATCATCAATCTCATCTTTACGCTCTGTATACTTACCTTTGGAGGGTGCCCTTAGGTAATCCACGTAATCAATAACTACTAAATCTGGTTTATGATCCATATCCATACATTTTTGTATGTGTGACTTAACTGTATTAACTGTAGCACCTTTTGGAGGGTACTCTTTAACAATCAACTTACCTTTTAAACCTTCAACCACTTTTTGAACTTCACCACGATGTCCATTAACTTCATCAATAGAGTACCCTGTAAAGTAACAGTCAAAGCGTTTTCCCACGTAATCTTCTCCAAGTTCCAAAGTGTAATAATTGACATTAAAGCCCATCTTAACAGCATGAGCAGCCATAGCAACGCAAGTCCATGACTTACCGCCGCCTGGATTACCAAATACAATAGCCAGGTCCCCAGGTCCAAATCCTCCCTGTATACCATCATTGAAGATAGGCCAAGGAGTAGGAACAGTAGGACGGTAGTCAACCCTATAACGGGTTTCAATATCTTTGTTATATTCATGTCCAATATTTTTATCCATACCGGCTTTCATAGCCTTTTCAACTTGATTTCTAATACCATCAAAATCTCCATCTTTAAGTAAGTCGGCTGAGTTTAGAATAGCATTTTTCATCTCTTGGTTCTTACAGAAAGTAGTAAATTCTTCTTGTATATAGTCAAGGTCATCTTGAGAAGCCTCGTATGAGTTTCTCAATTCTTCTTTTAAGGCTACTTTAAGTACTTCATTGTCTAATTTTTGAAGCTCAACCTTAAGTACATCCATTGTAATGTTAGTATGGTACTTATCAAAATAATTAATAATTTCATTGATAATCCATTTGTGGGAATCTGCATCAAAGTAAAAATCGTGTAAAACATCTCTAACATTCAGTAAGAATGTTTTATCTGTTAATAATGATCCTAAAACTTTTAATTGGAACCCCTTCCCGTACTGCTGTAAGCTTTTTAATGTCATCTAATAACCTTTTTTATTATAATTTAATATACGATTTATTTATTGAGTAACCAAGAAGAAGATTGTATTTTATCTCCTAAATGTTCAATTAATTCTATTCCTAAATACCTACATATTAATGCTTCCGGTATAGAATCATTTGTTTGGTCTCCTCCATTTGCAAATGCTAACTTATACTTAGGATCTCTAGATATTGCTTTAGTATACAGTGCTCTAATAGTTTCAATTACTGTACTATCTTCATCTATAGATACCATTGTTAGGTTTACTACTTTTAAACTGCTAACTATTTGCATTCGTTCATCTTCGTTCATAAACTCTTTAGAACCTTTTAATTTACGCTGTAAATCACTATTTACAATTACCCATAATTCATCACCATGTGCTTTTGCTTTATTAAACAGATCTAAATGTCCTCTATGTACAGGGTTAAAGTACCCGCTAACTATTATTGCTTTTTTCAATGCTGTCTGATATTAGTTTTTTAAACTTGGTTGTGCTCCAACCGTGACTTCTATCTAAATAGTGAATTGGGACCTTTAAATTATCTCCTGTAAATGGTTTGTTTATGTAGTCATCACCTAAGAATCTAATATCAAACTCACCTATTTTAAGAAGGTCTAAGAGCTGTTCTTCATAGGTGTAACGTACTACGTCATCAACATATTTCAATGAGAGTAGTAACTCTTTACGTTCGTCCGTATTAAGGATAGGTTTTAACTTATGAGGTCTTTCTATAGATGGGTCTGTATGAAGTAATACGACTAAACAGTCGCATTTAGTACTCATCTCTTTAAACATTGCTATATATCCTGGGTGTATTACGTCAAAATTGCCTGCTATTACTCCTTTAATCATATTTCCAAAAAATCTGTAAAGATAGAATTAAAATAGCAAGTGTTAATATAATACCTGTCTTAATATTAACTCCTTCTTTCATGAAAACAAAAGTAAGTACAGTAAAACTAAATATACCTGTGGCAAATCCTATAAGCCTTGAAGGCCATAATTTTCCATCAAAAGCCTCAACTATATACGTAGTTCCGTAAATATAACTCATCCCTATAGGCACACCCATTAAGGCTGCTACCATTACTGGATGGTCTTTAACCCAAGTGTTTAAGAACTGACCATTAGTTTGGAACCATGATAGTACTTGGGCTATAAAAAATAAACCTGCTCCTATAATTAATGCTCTGTAGTTCATGCTACAGTGGTTAAACCTCTAAAATTCTCTAACCAAGCTTCAGTGTTCTTTGTAATACCTTCTATTTTATCAGAGTCCAAATTACGTAAGAATGCACCTGTTTGCAGATCTGGTATGGGTTCAGTCAATACTCCCATAACGTATTCCATTTCTTTCTCCGTTAAATCTGTTTCGTTCAGATCCATGAGTTTAAAGTTAGTTTCTACCCTATCCCATTCTGTGATTATTTTAGGGAAGATTTTTTTAATCTTTTTGTCCTCTAATTTCTTAGCACATACTTCGTATACGTAATCGAGGGTAGTACCTGGTTGGTCTATTAATGCTGGAAACTCTGATAGTATTGTTTTAATACCTAAACCTTTTACTCCCGCTAGGTTATCAGAATTATCACCAAGTAGTGCTTTAACTACATTGTAATTTTCTGGTAAAACTTGAAGTTCTGCATTAATATTGTCCTTCGTAAATATTTTCTTTTTCACCGGTGCGTACACCTCTACGGTATCATCAACTAACTGCAAAAAATCTTTATCAGAAGAAACTATCGTGCATTTTTTAACTTTAGAAGCTGAAGATTCCTTAGCAATGAAGCCTATAATGTCATCTGCTTCTAATTTCTCCATCATGATCTGCTGTATGGGTAAACACTCTAGGTAATCTTTAGTTCGAAACAACTGCCCTATTAATGCTTCCATTTCTTCTGCTTTACTATCATAAAGCCCCCAATGTGTTATTCTTGAAGTAGCACGTTGTGCTTTGTAATTAGGATCGATATTTTTCCTATTTGCTGAACCTCCTTTACCGTCCCATACTATAACCACTCTTGTTGGATCAAATGTACGTGTGACAAACCCTAATGATCGCAAGAAGCCTACCAGACCGCCTACATGGTGGCCTGATGGGTTCATTGCTTTGAGCAGTGAAAAGCTACGAATTAACATATTCATAGCATCTATGACCAGGATATGGTCATTGAGCTCTCGGGGAGGGGTTTCTTTTAGATTTTCTAATAAATCTTTATATTTTACCATTAATCTAAGATACCTGTGGTGATTGCCTCTTCTTCTAAATCTCCTTCTTCAATTAAATCAAAGTCAATTGTTCCAACTAATTTTAACCAATGCTCTTTATGAGCATCTCGGTACTTATCAATTGCTTTTTTATCGTCTTCGATAAATCCATGTGAAGTCATTACTACTCTACCTCTAGATTGTACGCCTCCAATGTGATTCTTTTCAATCTGGATATTCGTTCTTTTAGCAAACTCTACTTGAAGGCCGTCTTTTACAGCTTTAATCTTAGAAGTTCCAGGGTTGGTGATGTTTCCAAAAGTGACTACTAATGTTGCATCATACCACATAGACATTCCTCCTTTATTCTGTAATTTAGGTTGGCCCATTGGATGCTCAGGTTTCATAGTCCATACCTTATTAATAGCTACTAGCGTATTTGTATAAGGTGAGTTCTCTTTTCTTGATAAAAGAATCTTTTGATTCAAATTATTACCAAATTGAGTAGACATAGCTCCTGCGTTCCATTCATTATTGTTCTTATTAGAACGTACTGATAAATCACAAGGTATAGATCCAATTGAATCCCAGAAGAAGCACATATCGTGAGGTAGGTTACCTTTTGTCTGTTCATCTATTAAGTCAGCCATATGAACAGCTACTTCCTCTATGGTATTTAATGTACCTCTATCTGCATATAAGAAGAAACCTTCATAATCTGTTACTTTACCGTCTGTATCTAATACTTCTGTAAATTCCAGTCCCATTTCTTTTGCATGTTCCCATGACCATTTCATCTCTGATATGATAAGGACTGGTAATATTCCTTGCTTCTGTGCATTAACAGCTGCTTCTAATAAAGCAGTAGTTTTACCTGTATCACTATGACCTCTTAATAAGGTGATATGACCTGTAGGTATTCCAGGTAAAGAAGTAATATCTTGAAAAGCTTTAGATAGAGGAATCCATCCTTGTTCTTTAAACTTTACAGATGCATTAGAAAAGCCTTTTTTCTTCTTAAAATTTCCAAGATTGAATCCTTTCTTGACTGCCGCAGACGCGGCCTCTTGTACTTCTTTTTTCTTTGCCATAATTACTCGTTAAATAAGTCGTCAAATTTGCTAACTGTATCTTTATTCCCATCTACTGCTGCCTCGGTTGCGAAATCAGATTTCTGCTGACCTAAGGATTCAGGTAAAGAAGTATCAGTATTACTATCTGCAGCTTTTGCAGTAGCTTCTGCTTCATCTCCTGAGCCTGGGTTTAAGTAATTTTGTAATTGTTTTTTAATAAAGTTATAATCGTATTGATTATGTACTTCAGTTGGGTTTGGTTGAGTTTTTAACCAAATGTCTACCATTTCATTATTGTCTGATAAAGGAGTTTGTTTTGGTTTAATACGTACAGTAGTTTCAGGGTAAGGATTACCAGCAGATTGCTCTACTACCATATCCCATCCGTTAATTACGTCTGTAAAGTCTCCGATATCTTCATCTTCTGCTAAAGCAAGTAATGCTTTATAGATAGTAACTCCAAAGCCCCATAATCTAACGCCTTTATCTTCTTCTCCTCTTACTACTACTGGAGCAAATACTCTTGTCTTAGGGTTAAGTTTTCCAGATAGAGACCAGTTGTCTTTATCAGAGGTCTTTCTAAGTTCTTTTACGAACTCCTCGATTGGATCTTGTTTACCAAAGTTTGATAAAGCTACCATTGGGTACTTCCCTACACCGTAATGAAACTTCATTTCCTTAAAAGGAAAAGCAGGGTCAAAAGCAGAAGGTACAATACGTATAGTTTGCTTACCTAAACTTGGTTTCCAAAAAATTGTTGAGTAGTCAGTCTTTTCTCTGTCTTGACCATTAGAGTTTAAGGCATCTAGTTTAGCCTTGATTGCATTTAAATCCATATAACTAATTTTAAAATATAACGTTTATTACTATAATATAAGAAAAAGAATTTAACTATCCAACTCTATTATCTTAAATAATTTTGTATTTACTCTTTTTAATTCTGGCCCTTTAGTGAGTAAGATACAGTTTTTAAAGTCTGGCCAGTTAATTCGGAAAGTTGTATCTAATTCACCTCCATTAAGTTCCTTAATTAATGTATTAAGTGCATTTATAGTGTAAAGTGTATTAGATTCCTTTTTACGGTGTACTAAAATAGTATTATCTAAAAACGTTCCTACATTTCCAAAGTCTACATTATATGTACAGATATATTCATCCTGACTTTTAGAATAAAGAACAAAAATTTTGTTATATATGATCTTATACCTTTCTTGAATCTCTTCAAGTACACTGTCTAGTGTATTTTCAGTAGCAAAGGTACAGAATAATTTGTTACTCATATCTTCGTTTAAATAAATTGGTTCGATATCATAATCGAACGATGGAATTGCAACATTTGTAATCATATATAAATATCTTTTATGTTCTATAACACGAGATCTTTTGAGTATTTAAATTTGATGGGGTATTTTCCACCTGATTCAAGTATCTTCTTAATGTCCTCTAATGTTTCTTTACCTTCTTCTTTATGGAAGTCAAATAAAAGAGCATCGTAAGTGTATAAAACTACTTTAGTTTTTTTATTTTGTAAGTATCTTAGTACTTCTTTTAAGATAAGAATGTTTCTTGCGGTTTCCAAGCTTTGCATCATATAATTCATTAATTTAGCTGGATGCATCTCTTTTAACTCTTTGGTAAAGGGTTTATCCGAGATAGGATTGTAAACTACTCCGTTATCGTTGTAGAAGTTCCACATATCGTCAATATACTGTTGTATTTTTTGAAATATCTCTAAATTACGGTGCTGTTCAGGTATTTTTCCATAAATTGCCTGAAAATTAATCTGTTTTGCCTCTAAGTACTGTTCGTCTGTAATATCTTCTGTGCCGAAGTAATTTTTAGCTAGTTGAGTATGGGCTGATTCGTTTGAAAGTGGGTACTCAATCTGATCACAAAGTAAACGCAGGTGATAACCATCAAAATCCAGCTCAACAAAGTAATCCCCGGTGGGATGAAAACATTTTCTGTGTTGTTCACTTTTAGGAATAGCAGCGAAATTAACGCTATTAAAAGCATTGGTAGGTCTAGAAGTAGCATTGTATAGATTATAAGAAGTTAATACTGTATTATCTAGTGTATTATAGAGAGGGTTACGGGGTTTAAAAGTTTCATTAAATTGTTCGTAATAAATCCCTATCCCAGATTGCTCTAATAAATAGAACACATTAGTAGCAGTATTATTATAAAAATCAAATCCCTTAGGTAATTTAAACTTTATTACTTTTTTTACTTGATCGTATACTTTTTCACAGGATTCATAAAGTTTAGATATGGGTATTAGTTGATTTATATTTTTAAAGTCCCTAAATTTATTATAAAAGTAATTTAAAGTATTATTTTCTCTTGAATATTCTAACCTATCGTATTTAACCATTGAATAAACTAACGATAAGTCTATTGCTCCCTGTAGATTAAAGTGATATAGTAAGTTTTTTTTGTCTATAGTGTATAGTATACTTGCAGAATTAAGAATACCGTAGACACGTTCTTTTGTTACATTAAATCCTTCATCGTGATTAATAGGGACTATGTACCCATGTTCTGAGTTTATAGGTCTAATGTAGATTGCTGCTGTTGAGGTAAGTCTAGGGTGGTATAAGTCGTTAGACGATATTACATCTACGTACAACCCTAATTTCGATAACCGTTGCAAGTTTTCTAGCTTGCTTTCTTGTTCAACTATATAAAACACTTATTATAACCTTTATTCCAATATAAGAATAAATTACTTACGAACAAACTGTCCTGGGTCTTTTAGTATTTGAGCTCCTAAACCGGGTATTAACTTCTCTGCTTGATTAACAACATCCTGATTTTTTGCTTTAGTACCTGGGTAAATATATCCATTTATAAGCTCATCTTCAGGATTACCAGTTATGTACCAAATTATTTTTATTGTTCGTCTATAAAGTTTACTCTCTTTCTTTTGTTTAAGATACAATTCTTTATTTAATTCTACAACTTTATTTGTACGAGAATCTTTTGCAAAATACCTTGTAAGAGATCCTTTAGCGTAATCTTTATCTGAAGGTATAGGTTTTATACTGTAGAACCCAGATGATTTATCTTCTGTATTATCCGGTATGAATTCTAATTTTTGTGAATTCTTGTCTATTTTGTCTCCTTTAAAAAAATTTCCCAAATGGTCACGGATAAACTTACCTAGAAACTTGAACCCTGTTTTAGGGTCAATTAATTTTCCTGCTAGCTTACCGCCAATTTCTTGTTTTGATTTAGGTATATACATTTTTTCTTTATAAATGTGTTGCGTAAAATTGAGTATTAATAATAGTATACCATCTATTGTCTGTACCTATTTCATGATTTAATCCGTTAATAAAGTAAGCATACTTACTATATTTAGTAGGTAGGGGTTGATCATTTATTCTAAATGTTTGTCCAATTTTTAATCCTGATATACCTAATATCTTAACTGTTAGTGTTACTGGTATTGGGGTAGGGTCAGGTATATTCTTATTTAATGTATGTCCTTGATATAGACTCGTAAATAATGTTATACCTTCACTTTTAAGATCATCCCAAGTTTCTAGATTTAAGGATTTCATAGTTCCTTGTTTATCCGCTGCTAGTTCTTCATAAGCTTTCACTATATTGTCAATCACTACTTGAGTAGCTTCTTGTTTATCTTTTATTATATCAACAGGTGGATCTCCTGGATCTTTATAATTTATATGTCGATCTATAGCTCCTTGATTCCATTGTAACATGTTAAGTAGGTTATCTTTGTAGTTACCAGTGTGACCTTGTGCTGCTATAGATACTTGAGCTGCCATTGCAGATGTTATAGAACTGGCTATGTTAACCTCTACTGCGGTATTTTTTAATCCAGTAACATTTATACGGGGTATACCTTTTCTTGCATATGTAGGTGTTCCTCTGTCTATAATTTTATAACACTGTATGTCATGGTCAAAAAATATATCAAACTTATTAATTTCTCCATATGCATTTTGTATTCCTGCAAGTATATTTCTTAAGAAATCAAATATACCAACTTCTACGTCTTGAGGTCCGTCTAGTATTTTTCCGACTTCCCCTAATAGGAAAGGAGACGAAATCATTAATTCTTGAATATCATCTGTTGAACTAGCACTATCAATACTGTTCTGTACTTGAAGGTTAATAGAATTTTTACCTCCATCCACACTTCCTAGTACCATTTTACTAGCGTCTGTAGATCCAATTTTACCAGACGGCACTTTAGGGAGTATAGCCACAAAAGGGTCTAATGAAAAATGTTGATCAAAGGTCTTATACTTTTCACCGGGTTCTGTATAAAATCCACATACAAGTTTACTCTTTCCAGATGGATCTTTAATTACACTAAAGTGATTTATCAACCCTAACAGTGTATTCATGCTAATATAAGATAAATTTTTCTGACCATTCATAAAAGATCCTAACCAAGAAAAGAATCCTGATTCTTGCTGTACTCTTACGTCAAGGTTGAATACATCAAAAAGAGGGAAAGTAGATTTTCCAGCCGGTAAGAAGCCTCTTTTTTCAAGATATTGAGTTCCATTAAATTTTCCAGCATCAGGTTTTCCGGCGGCTTCTTGTTTACTATATTCATTAAAGATATAATGGTAGGGACTTTTAAGTTTTCTTGTAGACTCCTCTGGTTCTCCTTCTTTAGTTTTTAAGTTTAACTTAGAAGCTGTATCTGAGGTAGCACCTGTTTTTAATGCTTGTATTATATTACCTTTAGAGGTTAATTTTACACTGCAGTCATAGCCTCCATCTGGTCTGTAGGACCAGTTAAAGTTACTGATAAATCCAAACATTCCTTCGTAGTTACCCTGGTACCTCTTTCTTAATTTAGGTATTTCTTTATCTATTGCTTCAAAAGAGGGTCCTCCAAAAAATAAATCATCGTTAACGGTGCCTCCTTTAGGAAAAATTTGACGTTCTCCGTTATTGTCTAAGTACACTGAGTTTCCCCATTCCAATAGGGCGGTGTAACCGGGACTGAAGAATAATAACTCTGCTACATCTAATTGTTCTTTAGACCACAATTGAAAATTTACATCAGCTACCATTAGGGTACCGCCTGTATTATGAGTTTTAACAGATATGCCTGTAATACCGGGCATTGGTCTAAAACCCGCACTTTCGTAATTTATATAAGCCTCTGTGTCTCTAAAGAGTGCTGCAGGCCTTCCTCCTGCGTTTTTATTGTCTGAGATTGCGCTTCTAAGTATACCTTCTCTTGGTGTTTGTGATTCCGGATTTAAAGTGCCTCCGACAAGTTGGTAGTTTTGAGCTTTTATTGGACTCCCAGGTGTTTTTGTTCTATCCCCTTTTTTTAATACCTCTAAGGCTTCATCATTAGAAATTTGGTTTACACTAGACCTAAACTTCACCCAAGACGTATTAGAGTTAACATACTCTAATTGTTCTCGAGTCTTATTATTAGATCCTAGAGCATTTTGTCTGGCTATAATTTGATTATAAACAGTATCGTTTATAGCCGATCCTAATGGTTCATTTTTTTCGTATGACATTACCTTGTTGCATTAACTTCTTCAAAAAGTACTTTAGCGCCAGGTCCGTCTGCAGGAATTCGTAGTTGTACACCTTGTTTAACAGCAAGGCCATCTGTTTTCGAAACATTTGCAGAAGCAATAACCCACCATAGTGAGCTATCCCCATAAAATTGTTGGGCTAAAGTATCATATCTATCACTGGCTGCAGTGATTACATAAATATCGTCTTCAGTAGGAGGTACCTCGGGGTATATAGCATTAATCTTATACCTTGTACCTCTATTTGATTTTAAATCTTCTATATTTGTATACCTATTTGCCATTATCCATCAAGTTGGTTTTCATCGACATATTCTATGTCTATATAATCTCCTTGATCAAATGGTCCTCCGAATGCTCCTTGTCCTACTTCTACTGAACCTACTAAAGGTTTAGGTGGTTGGATAGGGGGTATTGGCATGTTAGTCGATGCAGTTGGTCCTCCGGTATCAAAAGGTTGAACAGGTGCTGATGCAACTGCTAAGGGTCTTAACTTCTTGGATCTAGCAACAGTAGCAGGTCCAAAGTAAGTTTCACCTATATCGGTATCAATATCAGACTTAACATTAAAGTCATGTATAGGTGTAAATGATACGCTTACATCAAGTATGTGTGGAACTATAGCTCTTCCTGTATCTTCAGAATCTATTTCCCATGGGTAATTAGTTTGCCAAGTTAAGTTAACAGAAGATATAAAACCATTTTGTTTACTAAGATAATCTCCTATAGTAACAGCACATAAGGTACCTTTCATAAATTCACCATTGCTGGCGTATGAAGGTGCTGTTGAGGCTGCTAAGTAGTTTAATTTTTTATATAAAGGAAGTAGTTCGTCTTTACTTAATGCAGCTACTTTAAAGCTAAAATTAATATTTCTGTTAAACCCTTGATAGGTATAAAATTCCTCTGCTCTTCCTACATATTTAGCTCCTGACCAATTTCCTGTATATGAATCGTCTAGACTATCTAAAAATGCTCTAAAATATAAGAATCTTTCTTTTCCGGGTTCAAAAACATTAAATTCAAATGGAATTATATCTTTACCTTCACTTTGTAATAGAGATTCAGTAGAGACTCCTAATTTATTTATTTGATCTACTCCATTGTAAGCAGAATCTTTATTCCCTTGATCTCCAAGTTTATACTTTACTTGTATATTCACTGGAGAGGTTGTGTAACTCCCGTTTAGTTTAAAGCTGGTATCGGATCTCCCTGGTATACCTTCATGAGGTTGGTATTTTAATAGATCTGGTGTAACTGGTTTTTGGTCAACCTCTACTTCTTTACCGTTTATATCTTTAACTTTAAATCTAGATATATTTTTTGAATTTTTAAGTGGTAGTTTAGAAATTACAGACCCCGGTGTTCCGAGTATGGTACTTGTTTTCCCTGACGTATCAGGTGCTCTTTGAGGGGTATAGTAATGTAGTGGGTATAAACGTGCTAATTCAGACTCTGATAGTTTTTTTCTTAATACCTCATCTACATTTACAGGAATAGTTTCTCCATTCAAAGCTAAAGCTCCTCCATTTACTCCTCCACCTATACCTTGATCTGCTAGGAATTGGCCAAAGCCTGTATCTCTTGATCCTCCAGATTGTAAATACCCACTTGGTACTAATCCTCTGATAAAATGTGTTCCTGTACCGTTAACAGGTACTTGAGCAAGTATAGAAGCTGTAGCTGTTACTGTATTAGTAGCAGTTTTAATAGCTTTCTTTGCTATAGCTTTACCGAGTCCTTTAAAATTAAAACCTCCTCCTTTTTTCTTAGAAGCTGATTTTAAAGTTTGTAATGTATCGACCTGTTGAAGTAAAGCTTGGTTTTTTAAAAACTTAAAACCAGGTTTACTGGCTAACATTTTAGTAATTCGCTTTAAATCATCAATACGTGCATTTACTTGGTTGTGCTTATGATCAGGTTCATCGTAGTCTGGTACTTTATGATAAACATACGGAGTCTCCCCAAATGTTGAATATTTGAGATCTCTATACTCACTTTTGAGAGTAATTAAAGGTTTTCCTAGTTTATCGTCTTTCATTTATTATCCTGGAGGATTGTCTAAATACTTTGATGGTGTTTTTCCATCTAGATCACGTTCAGAGTGGTCTGGTACTTGTTTCTCTAATTCATAGTTGTAATGCTTTTCAGAATTAGGTAGAGATCCAGGAAATGGAGAAGGTTTTTCTCCAATAAAGGATTGACCATTTCTTGTTGGTCCGGATAGTAATTTGTCAAATAGTCCCATTTAGTTTATTTTTATGTTTATTATAAATAGTTTAAGATAATTTAGTAGAGGCTAGCATTAATGATTGACCTGCTTTATTTCCGTCAATATATACATCTCCTCCTTGTTTTACAACATTTATTAGTTCGTCCATTTTTGCATAGAACTCCCTTAATGGTATTACAGCCTCTGGTCCTGCTTCTCCTACTACCGCAGTGGTAGCTTGAGTTACAATTCCTCCTGCTGCTAATTTTGGTGGTGATTCTAAAGAATCGGTTATCATACCCTTTTCTCCTAGCATTTGAGAACTTGCAAAGTCCATTAAACCTCCTATTCCAGCACCTACTAATGTACCAACACCCGGCACTATACTTCCTATTGCTGCTCCAAGAGCCATAAATTTATTTTGGTCAAGAGTTCTTGCTATTGCATCTCCTACTCCTTTTTCTGGGTTTTTAGCAGCTGCAGATACATTACCTACTAAATCGGTGACAGCTCCTACAGCAGCTAGTATTCCTGAGCCTTTCATAAGTTTAGGTCCCATTTTTAATAAACCACCAGCTCCACCTTTTGGCATAAGCTTAGATAGCATTCCTGGGCCTCTTTGTCCTCCTGCTGCTGCTCGAAGACCTTTACCCATGAATTGTCCACCTTTGAACTTTTTACCGAAAATTTTAGATAACAAGTTACCTTTTTTGCCTTTTTTTCCTAAAACGTCTCCTAGCATGTCACTCATCCCGCCTCCGGCCATTATTACATTAATAGGGTCTGAGGATGTACCTTTTGGTGCTCGTCTTGCTTTTATACCTTTGTAGACTTTACTAGCTATTATACCAACACCAGCAATTTTACCTAAATCACCCAGTATCGATCCAATATTAGCTAAACTCTTTTCTCCGTCTTTTACACCACCAAATAAACCTCCTATACTAGCAAAAAGTTTAGAAAATCCATCGGTTAGAGGTTTTAGTTTCTCTAGCATTGGGTCAACGAATGATTTAATCTGGGTCATTCCATCTTTTATACTGTCGCCTATGCTTCGGAATACACTTTGTACCCTAGCAGTCTTCTTATCAATATAGTTAAATATAGGTTTAAGTTGATTGCCAATTATACTAAAAGAGTCTTTTAGTGGTTTAGCAAATTCCTTTATTGTGTCTTTAACGTATATAAAGCTAGTCCTTGCCTCATCCGCTATTCGGCCTATAGATTTGAATCCTCTAATTACTAACTTTACAAAAGCTTCTGCTGAAGGTCCTATACCGTCTATAAAAGTATTAAATATAGGTCTTAATTCTTTACCTACTGCTGATAGGGCTGTGCCTATTCCTTCAAATCCTCTTACTAAAAAAGCAATTCCTTTAGCTGCTATTGTTATAAAAGGTGTAAGTACATCTACTATACCGGCAACTATTTCTAATACAGGAGCGGCAGCTTGAGCTAGTTTATCCATTGCCTTTTTCATTTGGTCTTGGACATTCATTCGCTCCATATCTGACTTAGTAACATTGGCTGCTAGTTCTGCCTGTTCTGCAGTCATATTATTATCTATGGCTCTTAGGTATGCTATTCTCCCTAATTCATCCTTGGTCATACCAAGTGCCTTTGCCATAGACTGTTGTTGAATACGGTTCATTTTACCGTACTCGTTTATATCAACTGAGTTGTTAAATAATTCTTTTCCAAGACCTAAAAGATCATTGTTAAGAGCTAACTCTCTTGCTTTTCCTAAGTTTAACTGTCTACCAGTAAGTAGTTGGGCCTCTAATTCATTTTGAATAGAACTTTCAAAGTCCATTAAACTATCTGCTATTTTATCTACCTGGGAAAGCTCCATTCCTAACCTTCTTGCAGCGGAAGCGGCGGCAGCTATAGCGCCAGGATTATTTCCTAACGATAACTTAATGCTGTCGGATGTATTGGCAACATCTCTTAGTATCTGTCCCTGTGATACAGCGGTTCTATTTGCTTTATTAAATGCAGAGGTAGTATCTACTATTGCCTCAACTTGATCATCTAAGTAACCAGTGTTAGTGGCAGATATTACACCAAGTTTACCTGCTTCATCAGCAGTTAATCCCATAGTATTCTGTAACTCAGCTGCTGTTGCTATTGTACGGCTAGTAAATGCATTATTAGCATTTCTTCCAGTTAACTTTGTCAATACTGCTGCTTGCTCTAAGTAATCTACTGTAGATGCTAACCTATTATTCATACCTGCAATTCCAACTGCGGCTTGCCCGGTCAGGTTTTGGAATTCAACTGTAGCTTTATTAACGTCTAAGAAACTTGTAAATATAGAGGTTACAATCGTAAGCGGGTCAAATAGTGCTTTTCTGAACCCTTTGGAAATTTTCAAGAACCCAGCTGCTGCAATTTGCAGTCTATTAAACTTCTTCTCTCCACGAACGGTTTCTTCAGCCATACCATGCATAGCCTGTTGTGCTTCTTCCATTGCATCATTAAAGATACCGGATCGCATTCCGAGTCTCTGCATTATACCCCCTATACCGGTTACTATCGCACCGGTTACCCCCATTCTAGTGTTTATCTTTTTCTGTATATCAGCTTCTGCTTCCCTTCCTTCAAGAATTTTTTCTTGATTATCTTTCATTAGGGAAAGTACTGATAACCTGTCAATTTCTTTTTTACCTAGTTTGCCTGTAGCTTCTGCTTCTTTTACTTTATTGGCAAGTTGAGCATCTAGACTTTCCGAAGTTTTTAATTCTTTTTTTAATCTCCTGTCTAACTCTACTTTTTCTTTGCCTTTAGCTGTGAGTAGTTTACTTTGAAGTTCTTCAACTTTACCTAATTGGGTATATTGATCTCTCTGCAGCTCTGCTGCTTTAATGGCAATTTTATATGCTTCACTATTTGCTCCTCCAATAGAAGCTATAAGACCTTCTTTTTCTCTAGTAATATTAGAAAGTAGTTTCTCATCTTTGAGAATCTGTCTACCAATTTGTTGGGAGTTTCCTAGAAGTACGTTGTTTTCTGCAGCAGATGCTGCTACTTGTCTAGAAAGACTTAACTGTGCTTTATCAGTTTCGTTATTTTTAGACCTTATATTTAACTGATCTTTTAACTCTTCTGTTAAGCTACGAGCATAGTCTACTCGTGCTTGGGAAGCTTTAGCGGCTTCTTGAGCAAATTGATTAGCAGTACTATCTAAATTATTAGACCGTGCTTTCTCTCTATTGAGATTTTCTTGATTATTAAGTTCCTCTTCAGTAGCCAATTAGAATAGTTTAATATAAATAGCAAAGGCCCGCTATTTGCGAGCCTTCGTAGTGTAAGATGGTGCTTTAATATTTGGCCCTTTTGGTACAGTGTCTTCTAATTTCTGTTTACCTTGTGCTTTTTCATGAGCCTTACGGTCTTTTTCAAAATGCTCTTCAAATGA
>MEHZ011649847.1_pt1 | contig 21216 bp, 19 predicted proteins | sample 897221 | NCBI WGS metagenome assembly MEHZ01 (sample SAMN05514161, study PRJNA337945) | marine metagenome | isolation source: marine surface water | place: Arctic Ocean | collected 2007-12-13
CCCGTAACAGGAACGCCGGATCAGCCGTAGCGTTTTTCAAGCATCTCGAACACGCCGCGCAGGGATTGCGCCTCACCACCCGCGGGGCGTCCGGGTCTGCCCGATAGATTCCAGGCCATCATGTCTAAATGCGCCCAGGGCGTGGTGTCGCGCACAAATTCCTGCAAGTAGAGCGCCGCCGTGATCGCGCCGCCAAAACCGCCTTCGGATACGTTGTTGATGTCCGCGACTTTGCTTTCCAGTAGCTGCCGGTAGGGCCGCCACAGCGGCAGGCGCCACATCGGGTCGTTCACGGTATCACCCGCCTTCGCCAGATCGCCCGCGAGATTATCATTATTACAGAACAACGCGGGCAGATCGGTGCCGAGCGCAACCCTTGCAGCACCGGTCAGCGTCGCGAAATCGAGGATCATGTCGGGATTTTCGCTATCGGCTTCAGCCAGCGCATCGCACAGCACGAGACGTCCCTCGGCGTCGGTATTGCCGATCTCGACCGTCACACCCTTGCGGGTGGTGATGACATCGAGCGGGCGGAACGCATTGCCTGCAACATTGTTCTCGACAGCCGGCACCAGCACCCGCAGGCGCACAGGCAGTTTGAGCGCCATGATCAGGTGGGCAAGCCCCAGCGCATGCGCGCCGCCGCCCATATCCTTTTTCATCCGCAGCATGCCCCCGGCGGGTTTGAGGTCGAGCCCCCCGGTATCGAAACACACACCCTTGCCGACCAGTGTCACCTTGGGATCGGATTTACGACCCCAGCGGAGATCGATCAAGCGCGGCGGATCATCGCTTGCGCGGCCCACCGCGTGGATTGTCGGATAGTTCTGTTTGAGCAGCGCGTCGCCGGTGATCACCTTGACCTCGGCTTTGTGGCCACGCCCGAGGGTGCGGGCCGCGGCGGCCAGTTGCGATGGCCCCATGTCTTCGGCGGGCGTGTTGATCAGGTCGCGCACCAGCGAAATGGACTCCGCCATGGCATTCGCCCGTGCCTTGTCCGCGCGGGCCGGCCAGACGAGCGTCGGCAGCTTTTTACTCTTGGTCGATTTGTACCGCTCGAACCGGTACCCACCGAGCGCCCAGCCCGTCGCCGCCGCCGTCGCCCCGGCCGCACTCATCCGCGCATCGATCCGGTACGAGCCTTCAGGCAGAGCGGTGGGCAATGGTGCGTAATCCCAGAATCCATCGTGATCCTTTACACCGAACAACACGCGCGACAGCTTGCCGTCTTTACCCGCCACCAGGCTGATCTGGCCGGGCTTGGCCGTAAAGCCGGATGACTTCACCCAGGCTTGAATCGCCGCCGGTTCCTTTTTCAGCCAGGCATCGAATACGGCATGCTCGATCGGTGTTACCGGTATTGTCTTTGAATCAGCCTTGGTCTTGAAGCTTGCCGTCATGTGCTCTCTCCCTGTCCGGACATACCACTGTATACCGGAACACGGGCCGGTTCAAAAATGACCAGCGATTCCGCCCTTTACCTGCAACCATTGATCGGTAAAAATTATATCTACACCCTCACACTTCCTCAATCTCAGAGAGCCCCGCTATGACAGAAAACGAGAACGCCTTAACGGCGCCGCAATCGGTGACTCCGGATACAACACATACTGCTTCCGATCTGGGACAAAGACGGTCGGTGGATTTCGACGGCCCCCGCAAGCGGTTGTTCTGGCTGCTCGCACGTAATTTTCTTCTGACGATCGTCACCCTGGGGATATACCGGTTCTGGGCAAAAACCCGGGTTCGCAAGTATTTCTAGCAACACACGAAACTGCTGGACGACCCGTTGGAATATCTTGGCACCGGCGGAGAACTTTTCGTCGGCTTTCTGATCGCCATCGCCATCCTGGTACCGTTCGGCGCCGTCTATTCGCTGCTTCAGTTCCTGATGGTGGGCATGGAAGGCCCGCTGCCAATCATCATCCAGGTTATTTATTACACAATCATCGCATTCCTGATTCACATCGCAATCTACCGTATGCGGCGCTACAGACCGACCCGTACAACCTGGCGCGGTGTCCGCTTTGATCTCGACGGGTCGGCAGTGCGTTACGCTGTGATCTCGTTCGCTTACACTGCGTTGAGCCTTGTCACGCTTCTCCTCGCCAACCCATAGCTACGCGTCTCAACGCTGAAGTACTTTTTCGCGAACGCACATTTCGGTGGAACGAGTCTGCCGCTCTCCGCAAACGCGTCGTGGTTGCTCCCGCGCTGGCTCAACATGGTAGTTGTCGACGCAAAGCTGGTGAACGCATTCGCTCTGCCGGGGGGATACGTTGTTGTCACATCGGGTCTGATCAAGGCCGCAGGTTCGCCTGAAGAAATCGCCGGGGTTGTCAGCCATGAGATCGGACATGTGTTTCATCAGCACCCGACACAAGCGATATACAGGACGACGGCGGTTTCACTATTGATCAGCGCGATGATCGGTGATTTTTCCGACGGCATTCTGGTCACCGGTATAGCTGAATGGGCGCTCAACAGCAGCTATTCGCACAAAGCGGAACGCGCCGCCGACACCTTCGCAATTAAACGCCTGAATGCTGCAAATATCGACGGTAGCGGGTTGCTGCGTTTCTTTGACAAGATCAGCAAAAAGTCTGAGAAAAAACAGAACAGCAAAGCATCCTGGGCATGCTTTCCAGTCATCCACGCACGGCAGAACGTATCGCCTACATCCGAAATACTGCGCGCGGGTCCGGAAAAGTGCTTTCGCTGACGGATTGGGAGGCATTGAAGCAGGTGTGTGCCGAAACGGGCGCAACACCGCAATCTGTCCCAATTCTGGTCACCCCCCGATAGAACTATACCGACACGGAACACCGGTAGAGTGTCGATACCGACCCGTGTTGACTGTGCTCCGCTGGCAGTGTTTGTAGACCTGAAAATACCGGATGGAGTATTCCAAGTACCGTCTGCAAACACTGAACGTGAGGAGATCTGAATGGCTGCCATGAAACCGCAGGAACGCACCCCCTTTTCCGCCATCGAGGACCGCGCACCGCTGACGCTGCCCGATGGCGGGCGGATGATTTTATGGCCGCTGATGTCGCTTGAAGTCTGGGATATCGACCGGGCCATGCCGCGCACCGTTCTGCCGCCGCCCCAGCACCAGCAGATGCTGCCCGACGTGCCGAACTGGTCGTGGCACGAATACGGCATGCGGGTCGGTTTCTGGCGCCTGCGCAAGCTGTTCGACGAAATGGGCGTCAAGGGCACGGTCACCATGAACGGCCGCGCCTGCACGGAATACCCCCGCGTCGTCGAAGCCTGCCTGGAATCAGGTTGGGAGTTTAACGCCCATGCGTTCGAGCAGATCCCGATGCACAAGGTCGACGATCAGCGCGAAAATATCCGCAAGACCATCGAAGCCATAGAATCCGTCTGTGGTTACAAGCCGCGCGGCTGGTTCGGCCCCGGTCTGACCGAAACGTTTGAGACACTCGATTATCTGACCGAAGCAGGTTTTGAGTATATCGGTGACTGGGCATTCGACGACCAGCCGATCCCGCTGCAGACCAAGCATGGCGAGCTGATTTCACTGCCCTATAATTTCGAAATCCACGACATCGTCGTCTCGCTGATCCAGAATCAGGATTCGCAGGTCTTCAAGACCCGCGCGATGGACTATTTTGACACGATCTACGAAGAAAGCGCCGAGAGCGTCCGCGTTATGTCGTTTGCCGTACACCCGTATATTTCAGGGTCACCGCACCGCATCCGCTACGTCCGCGAACTGATGGAATACATGCTTTCCAAGCCCGGCGTCGTGGTCATGACGGGCGACCAGATTCTCGACTGGTACAAAACCCAGACGGGCTGAACGCCGGGTCTGGGGGTATCTCACCTACCAGAGATTACTGAACTGCGTCGCGACCACATCTTCAAACGCGGGATCGCCAGTCATCAGGCCCATATCGCGTGAAAACGCGTTCATGCCGGTGACGAATTCCGGCGTGATCACTGCATCGTAAAAACCGAGGTCGCGTTCGACAACCTGGGCGATCAATGCGGTTTCAGCTTCGGGGAAGCTTTTACGTGCGACCTCGGTCGCCAGGCTGATATCAGCCTTCAACGCTTTCTGGACATTGACGATGGCGCGCACGGCGGCAGCGACAGTATCGGGATTTTCGTCGATCATTTTCTGCGTCGTCGCCAAAGCAGGCTGGGTATAGTTGAACGAGGCCGCCGGTCCGACGCCACGGCGCGGGTCGAGCACGACCGTACCGACGCCACGGGTCACGGCTACTTCCGCGCCCATGCCGTTTGCCCAGAACGCATCGATCTTGCCTTCTTCCAAAGCCTTTGCCGCCGTGACGCCGAACGACACGCCGGGCACGATGGTGCCGGGAACCGGCGCAATATTCAGATCCTTTTCGGGATCCAGCCCGGCTTCGGTCAGCAGGCGTTTCAGGCCGAGGTCGACCCAGGGGGCGGCACCGATATTCAGGCCCTTCAGCGCATCCGTATCACCAAGCTCGATGTTCAGATCAGTCCTGGCAACAAGAAGCCAGTACATGCCCTGCGACAACGCGCAAACAAGCTTTGCACCCCCCCATTCAGGAAACGCCGCCAGCGTCGAATGCGCGGAACCGCCGACAAAATCAAAAGTGCCATCGCGCATCGCCTTATTGGCGTCATCGACCGGAAAAACGAGCTCGTAGCTCATATCGAGTCCTTCTTTTTCGAAGAAGCCGAGCTCAACCGCCGCTGGCACGGGGAAGTATGAGTTGGAGATAAGGTCGGGAACCGCGATTTTCATATTTCTGTATCCTTCTGAATTCAATAATCAGTTCGGGGGTCAGCCGGGTAATCAACCCTGGCTAAAATCAACGCCTTTTTGCACGCCTGGGCGGGCGCCAATTTCTGCGTACCACCGGTCTATATTGGGGCAACCCTCGGTGAATTGCGGGGTCACCGCCTTGGCGCGGTACACAACGGGATAGAACGCGAAATCGGCGATGGTGACTTCATCCGCGCCCGCATATTTGCGGTCAGCCATCAGGCCGTCCCAGTATTTCATGTAGCGGTTAAACCGCGCGCCGAAATCGTCCATCGTCGGCTTATGCGGGTTTTCCATGCGGCCGATCGTAAACACGGCCATCAGCACGCCCGTCATGTCGGTCGCGACGCTCATAATGTCCCGCCGGAAATGCATGTTCTGGGAGAGGTGCTCGGGCAGGAACTTTCCAGATTTATTTGCCAGGTAGGCGAGGATCGCCATCGACTGGGTCAGCGTAAACGACGTGCCGTCAGCGCCGACCGGCCCGTCCGGGTCGACAATCGTCGGGATCAGCCCCATGGGGTTCAGCTTCAGGTATTCCGGCGTCTGATTACCCCGTGCAGCCAGATCAACGGCGTGCAGCTTGTAATCCAGCCCGGTCTCGTCGAGCATGATTTTCGCCCGCAACCCGTTCGATGTCGGCGCAGCGTAAAGATCGATCATCTGGTTATTCCCACTCGGATTATGGTGTTCCAGATTTGATTAGCATGAATCCGTGCGCCCTGCGAATGGGCCGCCATCTGCCAGATATTCTCCGGGTTATCCGGCAGCGGCGGAGGCTTCTTCCAGCTCCCGCTGAAGGCCGAGCCAGACTTCCTCGGTCTCTGCAATCTGGCCCGCAACCCAGCCGAGGTCCTTCTGCAGATCGACCAGTTTCGCGCTGTCCCCGTCATACAGATCGGGGTCGGCCATCTTCGCTTCGATTTCGGCCTTTTCGGTCTGAAATTTTGCGATGTTCTTTTCCATACGCTGAACCTGCTTGCGCAGCGGGGCAAGTGCCTCACGTTGCTCGGCAGCCTTTTTACGCTGTTCGCGCTTGTCGACAGGCGCCGGTGGCGGCGCCGCCGGGATAATTTCCTCGATCTTGGCAGTCGCCGATTTCCGGGTTTTCTTGACACCCGCCAGCAACAGGGAACGATAGGCGTCCATGTCCCCGTCAAACGGGACGACGCTGCCATCGGCCACAAGCCAGAACCGATCCGCCGTCAGCTCTATCACATGCGGGTCATGGCTGACGATCACCACCGCACCGACAAAGCTGTTGATTGCCTGGATCAGCGCCTGGCGCGAATCCACGTCGAGATGGTTGGTCGGCTCATCCAGCAGCAGAATATGGGGTTTATCGCAGGTCATCAGCGCAAACAGCAGACGCGCCTTTTCACCACCCGACAGGTTGGAGATCTTGGTATCCGCACGCTGCTGGCTGAACCCGAAGCGGCCAAGCTGGCTACGCAGCTGCACGTCCTTGTCCTCGGGCAGCCGCCGGCCAAGCTCGATCACCGGCGTCGCGTTCATATCCAGCTCTTCGGTCTGGTGCTGCGCAAAATAGCCGACGCGAAGCTTTGGTGCGGTGGTCAACGTACCCGACATCTGTTTGAGCCGGCCGGCCAGCAGCCGCATCAGGGTCGATTTGCCGTTGCCGTTCGCACCAAGCAGCGCGACCCGGTCGTCTTCGTCAAGGCGGATCGAGAGGTTGCTCAAGACAGCCTTGTCGTCATAACCGACGGTCGCGTTCAGCACGCTGAACAGCGGCGGTGACAATTGCGGTACGGGATCGGGAAAATTGAAGGTTACTCGACCGCCTTCGCTGTGCTCGGCGATCGGCTCCATCCGCTCGAGCATTTTGAGGCGCGACTGTGCCTGGCGCGCCTTGCTCGCCTTGTACCGAAAACGGTCGACGAAACTCTGAATGTGCGCGCGCTGGAGGTCCTGTTTCTCACGCGCGCGTTCATTCTGTTCGAGACGCATACGCCGGGTCGCCTCGAACTGATCGTAGCCGCCCTGATAAAGCGTCAGCGTGGAATTCTCGAGATGCAGAATCTCTCGGGACACCCGGTTCAGCAGTCCCCGGTCATGGCTGACGATCAGAATGGTGCCGTCATATCGGCGGAGGTAATCCTCCAGCCAGAGTGCTGCTTCCAGGTCGAGATGGTTGGTCGGCTCATCGAGCAGCAGCAGATCGGGTTTGGTGAACAGCAGCGATGCCAGCATGACGCGCATCCGCCAGCCACCGGAAAATTCACCCAGGGTACGTTGCTGTGCTTCTTCATCGAAACCAAGCCCCGCCAGAATGCGCGCAGCGCGGGACGGCGCGCTATGGGCCTCTTTTTCGCCAAGGCGTTCGTAGATATAGGAGATCCGCTCAGGGTCCGTTGCAGTCTCCGCCTCGGTCTCAAGGTCCGTCAGCTCCGTGTCGGCGGCGAGCACCGAGTCGACCAGCGAACCCCGGCCTTCGGGTGCTTCCTGGCTGGTCACGCCGATCCGCCAGCGCGGCGGGATCGTGATGCTGCCGCCATCGGCTTCGATCTCGCTGGTGATCAGCCGCAGCAGCGTGGTCTTGCCGGTACCGTTGCGCCCAACCAGCCCAACGCAATGGCCAGCCGGAATCGATGCCGACGCCTCGTCGAGCAGCACCCGGGGACCTATCCGGTAGGTAAGGTTTTCAATCTGCAACATGGCGCGCGGTTTGACACGCCACGCCCGGGATTACAACGACGGAGTTGCGGTTTCAGGCGGTTTTAGCCGCTTTCAGCCCCAGTTCTTCGATCATCTGGTCACGCATGACGAATATCTGGATTTTTCCGGTAACCGTCATGGGAAATTCGTCGACGAAGCGGATATAGCGCGGCACCTTCTGATGGGCGACCTGGCCTTCACAGAATCCGGTGATTTCGTCGGCCAACGCGGCCTCGCCCTCGGCAAGTTTTATCCAGGCGCAGAGCTCCTCACCATAGCGCTCATCCGGGATGCCGAAGATCTGGACATCGGCGATCTTGGGATGACGATAGAGAAATTCCTCGATTTCACGCAGATACAGGTTCTCGCCGCCGCGGATGACCATATCCTTGATCCGCCCGACGATATTGAAATACCCCGCCCCATCCATGGTCGCGAGATCGCCGGTATGCATCCATTTTCCGGCATCGATTGCCTCCGCCGTGCGGTCGGCTTCATCCCAGTAGCCGCGCATCACTGAATAGCCCCGGGTGCAGAGCTCCCCCGTCACGCCCGGGGCGACAATGCGTCGATCGCCATCGATTATTTTTACTTCGAGATGCGACTGAATGCGCCCGATGGTCGATACCCGCCGCTCGACCTGGTCGTCCACCGAGGTTTGGGTTGAGACCGGGCTAGTTTCGGTCATGCCATAGGCAATCGTGACATCGTCCATATGCATGTTGTCGATGACCTGTTTCATCACCTCCACCGGGCAGGGTGAACCCGCCATGATGCCGGTGCGCAGGCTCGACAGGTCAAAATTGGCAAAATCCGGGTGCTGCAACTGCGCAATAAACATAGTCGGCACGCCATAGAGCGCCGTGCATTTCTCGGCGGCGACCGCCTCAAGCGTGGCCAGCGGGTCAAACCCTTCTCCGGGATAGACCATCGCCGCCCCGTGGGTGACCGAGGCCAGATTTCCCATCACCATGCCGAAACAGTGATAAAGCGGCACCGGGATACAAATCCGGTCGTCCTCACCCAGTGCTTGGGCGCGGCCGACAAAGAAGCCGTTATTGAGAATATTGTGATGGGTAAGCGTCGCCCCCTTGGGCGAGCCTGTGGTGCCGCTAGTGAACTGGATGTTGATCGGATCGTCGAACTGCAGGCTGGGGGCGAGCGCCTCGACTGCCGCCTGCCCCGCCGCCTTGCCGTGCACTAGAATATCTTCGAAGGCCCAGGTGCCCGGCACATCGCCGCCGCCGACCTGAATAACATGCCGCAGATCGGGCAGCCGCACGGCTTGAAGTTCACCGGGCGTTGCCGTATCAAGTTCCGGCGCCAGGTCGCGGATCATGCCGAGATAATCGCTAGTCTTGAAGGCCGCCGCCGTCACCAGCGCTGTGCAGCCGACCTTGTTCAGCGCGTATTCCAGCTCTGCCAGTCGGTAGGTGGGATTGATATTCACCAGGATCAACCCGGCCTTGGCAGTCGCGAACTGCGTGATCGTCCATTCGGTGCGATTGGGCGCCCAGATGCCGATGCGGCTGCCGGGGTCGAGCCCGATATCCATCAGCCCGGCGGCAAAGGCATCGACCCGTTCCTTCAGGTCCACCCATCACCACCGGATATCCTGCTGGCGGACAATCAGCGCATCTCGCGCGCCCCAGCGCGCCACCGCCGTATCGAACTGCGCGCCGATGGTCGCCCCGATCAACGGCACATCGGATGTGCCGCTGGCATAACTCTGCGTGAGGTCCGTCATCCGATCTTCCTCCCGGTCATGAGCCTCTGTTGGGCTTTTCATAACTGTAGCGGAATTCAGAATGGGTGGCAGAGGTTTGTTCCAACCTTTTCGGATAGCGCCACTGCCTATAGCCCCAATAACCGTCGCGCGTTGCCGTTCAGAATTTTCTCCCGGTCTTCCTGGCTGAATGACAGCTGCTCGGCCCAGTTGGCCCCCAGCTGGTTTTCGACAAACGGGTAATCAACCGAGAACATCACGCGGTCGATGCCCATTTCCTGCACCGTGCAGAGAAGTACCGGGTTCGAAAAATTACCGCTGGTCGTCACGTGGAAATGCGCTTCGAAGATTTCGCGGAACGAGCGTGTCTGGGTGTTTTCAACCCGCGACAACGCCTGGTTCACCCGCCATAACAGGAAGGGCAACGCCTCGCCCATATGGCCGAGGACCATCTGCAAACCGGGATGGACATCGAACACGCCAGACAGCACCATCCGGATCGCCTGGGTCGCAGTTTCGACCGTGTAGCCCCAGCCAGCTGTCGCCAGCGCCGGAAAATCGTCCAGATAATCCTTGTAGTAAACTGCCACGACATCCGGGTGCGGATAGCCCGGATGCAGGTAGATCGGCACACCCAGCGCCTCGGCGCGGGCATAGATCGGCCAATATTCCTGTGTGTCGCAGAATTTTCCATTGGTCAGCCCATGGATCATCGCGCCCCTGAAGCCGAGATCTTTTACACAGCGTTCCAGCTCGTCCGCCGCCGATTCCGGATGCGCGGTGGCAAGTGCTGCAAAGGCGGCGAACCGGTCAGGATTGGCCGCGACAGTGGCGTGCAGGTTGTCATTCGCCTGGCGGGCAATGCCGGGACCGGTTTCGACATCGAGGCGCTGGGCCGACGGTGCACCATGGCTGAGGACCTGAATGTCGATCCCGGCGTCATCCATTTCCTTCAGTCGCAATTCACCGACATCGTAGAGCCGGTCGAGTAGCTGCCCTCGGCGCGATGCATTGCGCCCGACGAACGTGTCAGTAACAACCTTGTCCCAGTAATGCTCTTCGAGCGCGATGATTTCGATCCCGGATGATGTCGCCATGGTTCCTGCTCCTGATTTTTGGGGACGTTAGCAGATCACCACTCTCGACGGCATAGGCCGGGTGTCGCTAAAGTCCGTGAAACAACAACACGCGGGAGACGCCGGATGGCCGGACGCATCGACGTACATCATCACGTATTGCCGGAATTCTATGTCGAGGCGCAGCGCGGTGCCGGCATCACGGGGTCCGCCTATCGCGGCTTTCCGGAATGGAGCGCCGAGCACAGCCTGTCGGTGATGGAAACCGAAGATATCGCGACATCGGTGCTGTCATTCACGTCACCCGGCATCTGGTTCGGCGCTATCGACCAGACAAAGGCGCTTGCGCGCCAGTGCAACGAATTTCTTGCGCGACTCGCCTCGGATCACCCGGGGCGCTTTGGCGGATTCGGCTTTCTGCCCCTGCCCGATATCGACGCGGCTTTATCTGAGACCGCCTACGCGCTGGATGAGCTCAAGCTGGACGGCATCACCCTGCTGACCAGCGTCGACGACAAATACATCGGCCATGCGTATTTCGAGCCGCTTTATGCCGAGCTGAACCGGCGCAAGGCCGTCGTGTTTATCCATCCCTGTTACCCGCCCGGCACCGAAGCGGATGGCTGGGATATCCCCCGTATGCTGATCGATTATCCGTTTGAGACCACGCGTGTCGCGATCAACCTGATCTTTCAAGGGGTGATGGAGCGCTATCCCGATATCCGCTTCATCCTGTCCCATTCGGGCGGCACGTTGCCGTTTCTTGCTCACCGGGTATCGATCTTCGATAAATCGACAACATTTCAGGACAATTACCCGCACGGCGCGCTCGCCTATATCAAGCGCTTCTGGTTCGACACCGCTCTGTCGGGCGACGCCGTACCACTTGCCGGGCTGAGCGCCGTGGCCGACCAATCCCGTATCCTGTTCGGCACGGATTATCCCTATGTCTCGCCCGATGTCGTCACCGGGGAAAGCAGGAGTTTCGATGCCTGGGACGGCTTCACCGATGCGCAGCGCGCGGCCGTAAACCGCGGGAATGCCGAAACACTGTTCCCGAGATTTGCCGCCATATAAAAGCCGACGCTGAAAGAAGAGGCCACCAAATGGCTGACAGACTCAACATCTCCGTACAGGGCGACGTCACCAACCTGCTGTCAAACGTCCTGGCGTCAAACTATGCCCGCCAGGTCACGGCATCGCCGGAAGATTGTTTTCACGCAACGCACGTTCGTATACCGGTATATCGATAATCGGCGGCGGGCTGCCCGCCTGGCCGAACATGTCGGCAATCCAGCCACGGTGATAGCTGCCATGGGTGACCAGATGGCCCAGGCACATCGCGCGGGACAGCGAGCCGGAATTGCCGCCAATCAGTTCATAATCGACGACCTCTTCAAGATCGGCATCGCTCAACCCATCGAGATAGTCGATCAGGGTTTTGTCCATCGCCCGGCGCGCCTGCCAGAGTTCGTCCAGGCTTTCATGCTGCACGGCGCGCAGTTCGCCAATCCCGTGCGCGCGCTTTTCCATATGTGCATGCCACATCATGTCGACGGATAGCAGATGGTTCATGCTGACATGGATTGAATGGAGCAGCGTCTTGCGCTCTTTCGTGACCTCCTCGAGAGGAAGTTCCCGTACCTTCGCGTAGAGCTCGGCATTGGCCCAGGTATTGTATTCAAGCAGGCTGCGCAGATAGGTACGGGCGTCCATGTCGGTTTTCTCCGGTAAGGCAATTTTTTAGATCATAGCGGCAGCGCACACGTCACGTGAATCATATATAAGAGAGCCATGAAAATTCTGCCTTTGGGTGCCTGATGTCGCGTTTTCTGCCATCGGTCGCCCCCGATATCCGTGCCGGTCATAAAGCTGATCTGAAAGCCATCGCCGTCGTCATGCCCTATCTGTGGCCGCGCGACGATCCGGGCATGCGCTGGCGGGTTGTGCTGTCGGTCGTCATTCTGTTTCTGACCGCCATTCTCAACGCGCTGCTGCCGGTCCTTTTCAGTATTGCCATCGACCAGCTGACGCCGACCGGTACATCGCTGCTGGTCGTAGCACCCGTGGCGCTGCTGCTGGGCTACGGGGTTATCTTCTGGGTATCGCGCGCGCTGAACGAGCTGCGCTGGATTCTGTTCGGCCCGCTGGAGCAGCGGGTTCGACGACGGCTCGGCCTTGCGGTGTTCGATCACCTCCACACGTTATCGCTCCGCTATCATCTGTCGCGCCGCACCGGCATGCTCAGCCGGGTGCAGGAGCGCGGGCTCGAAGCGGCCGCGGAACTGCTGTTCAATGTCGTTTTCGTCATCGCGCCACTGATCACCGAGATCATCATCATCACCGCGATCGTGCTTGGCCGGTTCGAATCGCATTACGCGATCATTATGGCAGTCACGCTATCGCTGTTTCTGTATGCAGTCATATACGGCTCGGAAGTTCTGCGGCGCTATCAACGTCCCGCCGTCATCAAGGCGTCGGAGGCACACGGAAAGGCCATCGACAGCCTGATCAATTACGAAACCGTCAAATATTTCGGCAATGAGGAATATGTCTCGGGCCGTTACGACCGTGAACTGGCGGAGGCCGAACGCCTGACGGTACGCTCGCTGATTTACCGCAGCATGCTGGGCGTCACCCAAATGACAGTGCTGGGAATTGGAGCGGGCGCGATCGTCGTGCTCGGCGGGATAGACGTCGCAGAGGGCGCCATGACCGTCGGCGCATTTGTGTTGATCAACACATATCTTTTGCAGCTTGTCCGCCCGCTGGAACGGCTGGGCAACCTTTACCGCTCGATCAAGCAGGCTCTGATCGATCTCGAACAGATGGTCAGCATCTTTGAGGAACAACCCGAAGTGACCGACAGGCCCGGCGGGGAACCGCTGCCGGATGGCGATGGCGCGATCCGCTTCGAGAACGTCTCGTTCGCCTATGACCCACGGCGGCCAATTCTGAAAAACGTCAGCTTCGACGTGGAAGCCGGCGCGAAACTCGCCCTTGTCGGCCCCAGCGGGGGTGGCAAAACCACGCTCGGGCGTCTGCTGTTCCGGTTTTACGACCCGGCCGAGGGCACCGTGCGGATAGACGGCCATGACATCAGCCGCATGACCCAGAATTCAGTGCGTGGCGCCATCGGCGTCGTGCCGCAGGACACCGTGCTGTTCAACGAATCCATCGGCGAGAACATCGGTTTCGGCCGCCCGGGTGCCACCGATGAAGATATTTCCGCCGCCGCCGGGCTTGCCCAGATCTCGACCTTTATCGGCAGCCTGCCCGACGGGCTTGACACGGTCGTCGGCGAACGCGGGCTCAAACTGTCGGGCGGCGAGAAACAGCGCGTGGCCATTGCCCGCGCCGTGCTGAAACGGCCCCGAATCTTCCTGTTCGACGAAGCGACCTCGGCACTGGACAGCCATACGGAACAGGCCATCCAGCAAAGCTTGACGGAAGTTTCGCGCGGCTCGACCACAGTCGTCATTGCCCACCGTCTGTCCACGATCATCGATGCCGACCAGATATTGTTTGTCGAGGCCGGTGAGATTGTGGAACGCGGATCGCACCTTCAGTTGCTCGCCAAACAGGGAAGCTATGCCGCCCTGTGGGAACGCCAGCAGCGGAGCGGCGATGAAGAGGACAATGAGGAAGCCGATAGCGACGAATCTACCGACCCGGCGGGCGACCCGGATGAAGAAAAAGCCAATTCCACGCCGTAGGGCGCATTGTCATAAATGTGCAAAGCTGAAAGCTCATATTTATCATAGTCTAATCTGCGTCAGACAACCGGCGCGGGTGACCCCCTCCTCAATTCTCAGGCATCCACAAGGCGTTGGGCGCCTGAACAACCCCTAAGCCAACCGAACCAGGGACGTAAAACATGGCAGAGTCCGAACCACCCGCCGGAATCGGTTTTTTCGAAAAATGGCTCTCGGTCTGGGTGGCGTTATGCATCATTGCGGGCCTGGTGCTGGGCAATGTCGCGCCGGGTGCATTCGAGACCATTGCCGGCTGGGAATACGCGTCGGTCAACTTTGCCGTCGCCATCCTTATCTGGGCGATGGTTTACCCGATGATGGTAAATGTCGATTTCGCCAGCATCCGCCATATCGGAGATCGGCCAAAAGGGCTGATCATTACCCTTGTCGTGAACTGGCTGATCAAGCCGTTCACGATGGCAGCGCTCGGTGTCCTGTTTTTCGAGGTTCTGTTCGTAGATCTCATCTCGCCCAAAGATGCCCGGGAATATATCGGTGGGCTTATTCTGCTGGGTGCCGCCCCCTGCACCGCCATGGTCTTTGTCTGGTCGCAGATGACCCGGGGCGACGCGACCTACACGTTGGTCCAGGTATCCGTCAACGATGTGATCATGATCTTCGCCTTCGCCCCGATCGTCGCCCTGCTGCTGGGGGTCACGGATATTGCGGTTCCCTGGGAAACCCTGCTGATCTCGGTCGGTCTCTATGTCGTGATCCCGCTGATCGCCGGATATGTCACCCGCCAGCAGCTGATGCATCACGCAAGCCGGAAAGAGGACCGCGATGAGGCTGTCGCGCGGTTTGTTGGTGGCATCAAGCCGTTTTCGGTCATCGGGCTGCTGGCGACAGTGGTGCTGCTCTTCGGTTTCCAGGGCAATGTCATTATTGAGAAACCGCTTCTGATCGCACTGATAGCCGCACCGCTGATCATCCAGTCATACGGCATTTTCGCAATCGCCTATGGCGCTGCCTGGGCGTGGCGGGTGCCGTTCAAGGTCGCGGCACCCTGCGCCCTTATCGGCACATCCAATTTCTTCGAACTCGCCGTCGCCGTCGCTATAAGCGTCTTCGGCCTGCACTCGGGCGCCGCCCTCGCAACGGTCGTGGGTGTCCTGGTCGAGGTCCCGGTTATGCTGTCACTCGTGGCCTTTGCAAACCGCACCCAACACCACTTTCCGAAGGAATAAGCTGCTTCGCCTCTAGGGAGCTACATCGCCTCCTATGGGCTACTACGCGTCTTTTTCAAAATTACGCACATCCGGCACATCGCCCGGCAGCCCCAGCCGTTCCCAGTCTGCGGATACCTTGTCGTAGATTTCCTTGCTGAGCATGGTCCGCTTGGAAAAGTTTTTCAGGTTCTTGTGGTCCTTGCACGCATTGATCAGCGCCTTGGACCCGTAGGGACGGTTCTCTGGCGGATACTGGCTTGGATCGAGCTGGGTGCTCCACGTATTACGCAGAATATCGATATCGTCGATCGGGTTGCTGCGGCTGGCCATCGCCCAGAGGACCTGATCCATATCGCAGGGATCGACGTCCTCGTCGACCGCGATGATCCATTTCGTGTAATAGGCGCCACCCGGCACCTGCGCCGCCAGCGCCAGTACCTGTGCCGCATGGCCGGCATAACGCTGCTCCAGACTGACGACGGTCATGCCCCAGCCGCCGGCGGCCGCAGGGTGGCAATACACGCCTTCAATCCCTGGAATACCGAGCTTGTCGAAATCGTTCCAGACCCGCGCCGAACGGATAATGGCAAAGAACCCGCTCTGTTCGCAGGACGGATAATCCGCCATCAGCGCGTTGGTCATGATCGGCTGGTTGCGGTGATGAAGTGCGGTGATTTCGACCAGCGGCGCATCGCCCTCGGGCCGGCCGTAATAGCCGGTGAACTCGCCGAACGGACCTTCGCTCTTCATCGAGCCGGGCTTCAGTACGCCCTCGATAACCAGTTCGGCATTGGCGGGTATCAGCAGGTCCGTGGTCTTGCCTTTGACGACCGACACCGCCTGATCGCGGATGCCGCCGATAAATTCGTATTCCGAGATATTTTTCGGGAAGCCCTGCGAGCCGACCAGCATGAAAATAGGATCGACACCCCAGGCGGCGGCAACTTCAATGGATTCACCGCGTTCCCAGGCCCGTTCGATATGCAGCCGCGCATCCTTGCCAGGCGAAAGATACAGCCCGGCTTCACGCTTGCCCTGCTGCATCATCCGGTAGGTACCGACGTTCAGATAGCCGGAATCGGGATCGCGGGTGATCACGCAATCTGCGGTTCCCGGATAACGCCCGCCGTCGAGCGGCCAATGCATCGGGATTGGAAACTTGTCGAGATCGATATCGTCGCCCAACAGGGTGTTCTCAAACACCGGCGCTTCCGGCGCAGAGACCTCGCGCGGCGGAATGCGCTGCATCAGCTTGCCTTTGACCTTCCTGATCAGATCGGTCGCATTCATGTCCGGGGATTCGCCGAGCGTGATCGCGATACGCTTCAGGCTGGGACCGGCCAGGTTCCACAACAGGCGCGCGCCAATGCCATCGTCTTCAAATCCGATGGTCTTTTCAAACATCACCGTTGGAGACGGCTGCTGCTTGGCAAGCAGATAACCGATCGCGCTCATTTCCTGATCGCGGCTGACAGGTTCCGACACCTTCACTAATTCGTCAATTTCCGCGACGGCATCCAGCCATTGCCGGAGATCCTGGATGGGCTCGTTCTGGGTTTTGGCGGTCGCCGTTGACGTATCTTCGCTCATGCGCAGGAGCCTCCTGTCAGCAATTATTTTTGTCTAAGGCCGCTGTCTTGTTCCGGCCTGGTTGGCAAGATATTGAACCAGCAACCGGCGATACGCAACCGTCTGCGCCCGTTCACGGGCATCGTTCGGAGAGATGGGAACGCGCAGGCAGCCTGCTGGATTCAGGTGTCCCGATCCGTGCAATCTGTATACTTGCCGGGGAAGGATCGGCTTCATGAGGTGGATATTTACGATTTTCGCGGCGGTTCTCGCGATGACCGCACCGGCATCCTCAAAAGAATACGCCGATCTCGAACTGGTGATCGCGACCGATGTGTCGCGCAGTATCGACAGCGACGAGGCCCGGCTGCAACGCCGGGCAATTGCCGCCGCCTTTCGCAGCAAGCAGGTGATCGACGCAATTGAGTCCGGCGTCCTGCAACGCATCGCCGTCGCCTATATCGATTATTCAAGCCGCAACTGGAACAAGATATTGATCGACTGGCGGATTATCCGCGATCAGAAAAGCGCCTATGCCTTCGCCGATACACTTTTGAAGTCTGAGCTGACATTCGGCCGCCGGACGTCGATCAGCGATGCGCTGGAACAGGCCGCCCAATTAATAGATGGCAACGACATCGAAAGCACGCGGCGCGTGATCGACGTCTCCGGCGACGGGCCGAACAATTTCGGCCGCCTTGTCGATCAGGTGCGCGACGAGACGATCGCCAAACGGATCACGATCAACGGCCTGCCGATCATGAACGACCGGAACAATGTCTTCAGCCGCTATAACCTGCCCGATCTCGACAACTATTACCGCGGCTGCGTCATCGGCGGGCCCGGCGCGTTTCTGGTTGTGGCGCGCGATTTCAAGGATTTTGCCCGCGCGATCCGCAAGAAACTGGTCCTCGAAATCGCCGGACTTGTGCCAGCGCGTCCGAAGAATTCCAGGAAGGCCGGTTTCATCCGAGCACAGATCGCGCCGCCGCAAAACGTGCGGCCTGCCCCCAACGGTTATACCTATAAACAAGGCTGCGATATCGGCGAACGCATGCGCGAAGGCTACTGGGCAGACGACGACACGTAAGGTCCGAAGGCCGACACCCTAATCGTCCTGTGTCAGAACGATCCGGCCCCGCACGTTACGGTCCTGCACGTCCTGCAGGGCCTGGCGGAAATCTTCTATTGCATGGGTCACCGTCGGCAGGGCTGAAATCTTACCCGCTTCATAGAGCGCAAAGATTTCTGCGAAACACTTTGCCGTCAGATCTGGGCGGCGTCGGCGGTAGTCGCTGATCTGCAATCCACTGACATCGATATTCTTGACCAGCAGATAATTTGCTTTAAGCGACGGGATCCGCCCCGCCGCGAAGCCAATCACAACCATGCGCCCACGCCACGCCACCGCGCGGAGCGCTGCATCGAAAATATCATCGCCGAGCGGATCGATGACGACATCGGCGCCCCGCCCGTCAGTGATGGCAAAAACCTGATCGCGCAGCGAATCGCGCAGATTGTCGACGGCAAGATCGATCACCGCCTCGGCGCCCGCGTCGCGCACCAGATCGGCTTTATCCGGGTTAGCAATACCCGCAAGCGCGTGTCCGCCCATCGCCCAAACCAGTTGAAGAGCCGCCAGGCCGACCCCGCCGGAAGCGCCCAGCACCAGCACTGTTTCGCCTTCCGTGAAACGGCCGCGCTCGACCAGCGAAAACCAGGCGGTATCAAAAACCAGCGCCATCGATGCCGCGTCGGCAAACGACATTTTGTCGGGCAGATGATAGCAATTGTTCCGGTGGATCGATGTGAGGGCGGCATAACCGCCCTGCTCCGCCATCGCCAGCACCCGGTCCCCCGGTGCAAAATCGGTGACGTCGGTGCCGACCGATTTGACGATACCCGCCGGGCCCTTTCCCGGCACGAACGGCACATCGGGTTTGAACTGATATTTACCGCTGATCATCACCAGATCAACATAGTTCACAGCCGTGGCGCGGACATCGACGATGATATCTTCCGGCCCCGGGACCGGATCGGCGAATTCGATCAGCGATAGATTATCGAGCGATCCGTAGTCACCCAGTACGACAGCGCGCATCAGTCTTCTCCGATTGGAATGGCGGTCAGCTCGCCGCGACCGGTTCGGGCACCAGCGAGCCATCGCGCACGCGGCGGATAATTTCCAGTTTTTCCATCTTGCCGTTCGGCATCAATGGAATATCAGCGAGCGGCAGCCAGAATTCAGGCATGTCGTAGCGCGACAAGCCTTCATCGGCGAGATGCGCCAGAATTTCGGCCGCCGACGCCGTCTGCCCGTCCTCGAACATCACGGCAAGACACGCCCGTTCGCCCAGCCGGTCATCCGGCACCGGGATCGCCGCAACCAGATCGATTGCCGGGTGCCGCAAGGCCAAGTCCTCGAGCAGGTTGGGATTGATATTGTGCCCGCCGCGCACAATCAGTTCCTTCTTGCGGCCGGTGAGCCGCAGGTAGCCACCTTCGTCGATCGTGCCGAGATCGCCGGTCAGGAACCAACCGGCAACATTGATGCAGTCTTCGCCCGCTTTCCGGTCGTTGAAATAGCCCAGCATCAGCGACGCCCCTTTGCCGCCGACCAGCCCGGATGCGCCGGGTGGCGCCGCAAGATCCGGATCGTTCGCATCAAAAATACGCAGCTCATATCCCGGACAGCAGACGCCCGACGTGCCGATGACCAGATCCCGAGAATCTCCCGGCTGGCCGTATTGATGACCGTTGGTCTCGGTCATACCGTAGCCCTTCTGGACGGGGATTCCGTAATCGTACAGTTCCGCCGCGACATGTTCGGGACAGGCCGCCGCCGAGACACGGAAACTTTTGAGCCGGTCGTATTTGTCGGCACCGCGTGCCTTCAGCTCGGCCAGCAGATCCATCGCATGGGTCGGCACGCCAACGAGATAGTCGACACCCGCATCCTCGATATGGTCGAGCAGGCTTTCGCCACGCGGCCAGTCATGGAGGACGAATTCACCGCCGACGACAAGCGACGTCCATAGGGTTCCACAGCCGAGATTGTGGCTGAACGGGCTGAGCGACAGCGTCACCGTATCGGTGCCGAACCCCCACGCGCCGGCGATGCCACGCGCGGCCACAAGCTGTGAATTATCGCTGTGCATCACGCCCTTGGGCGCCCCGGTAGAGCCGGATGTAAAGGCGAGATAAGTGACCAGATCGGGGTTGCCGGTGGGTGGCGCAGCATCGCCAGGAGCACTTTCAAGGATACCGCCGAAAGGCGCCACCGTACCTTCGGAAGGCAATTGGTAGATATGGCGAAGCGACGGAAATGCCCGGATCAGCCCCAGAATTTCGTCGCCGTCTGCATCCGCCCCGTGGCCGGGCTGGTGGACATACGCAGCACAGGCGGCGCGTTCGCACATCGCGGCAATCTCGGCGATTGTATGATTGCGATGGGGCGACGGGCAGCAGACAAAACCGTCACGGGATGCCGCCAATAGCGCGATGACGGTTTCGATCCGGTTCGGCGCACCGACAAAAATCGTATCGCCCGCCTCAAGGCCACGCTTACCGAGATCTGCGGCGAACGCATCCACCGCGTCGACCAGTTCGCGCCATGAATACGTGCTGATGCTTGTCGTCAGCGCCGGCGCGTCGGGCCGGTCAGCACAATAGCCGCGGACGATGTCGTAAATCGTCTGGGTTCCCCATGCGCCGGAATCGTAATAGGCCTGTAGCGTCGATTTATCCGGCGGCAATGTCGGGGTCATCCCCATAGGCGGTTCAGACGCCGTGGGACGCGGCGACCAGCGGATCCATTTCCATATCGTCGTCTTTGACCGCGCCGATCAGGTCGGTGACCTTTTCGATGCCACGCTCATCGCACCAGGTCTCGAGATCGTCGATGATCGTGGTCAGTGCCGACGGGTTACGGAACCCGGCATAACCGATACCGACCGCGTGCGCGCCGGCCAGCATATATTCGACAACGTCTTCCGCCTTGGTCACGCCACCGACGCCGATGACGGGAATATTCACTTCCTTGGCGACCTGATAGACCATGCGCAGCACGATCGGTTTCAGCGCAGGCGACACCATGCCACCAAACTTGTTGCCAAGCGCGGGGCGGAAATTATCGGTGCGGATTTTGAGCGACAAGAACGTGTTGGCGATCACCAGCGCGTCCGCCCCCGCCTCTTCCGCGGCCAGTGCGACCGCAACAAGGTCGCCCGCATTGGGCGACAGCTTGGCCCAGACCGGCTTGTCGGTCGCGGCGCGGATGCCTTCCATCACCATCTTGGTATGATCTTCCTGCATCGCGAAATTACCGCCCGTCGTGTTGCGGGTCGGGCAGGAAATATTGCACTCGATCACGTCGACATCGGGCACGCTCAGCTCGCGCGCCAGTTCGGCAAAATCCTCGGCCGATTCCGACGACACGCTGACCACCAGCGGCGGCTCG
>MEHZ011582237.1_pt1 | contig 21186 bp, 18 predicted proteins | sample 897221 | NCBI WGS metagenome assembly MEHZ01 (sample SAMN05514161, study PRJNA337945) | marine metagenome | isolation source: marine surface water | place: Arctic Ocean | collected 2007-12-13
GATCATTACCGGCGTACGGCGGATATCATTCGCGATTCGGTCGACCAGATTTCCTGATTGGGCCGCCCCCGCCGAGTTTGTTCCCGCCGAATTAACCCCTGCCGAATTTACCGCGAGGCTTCAGGGGTTGCTGAAAAAGCGGCTGTTAAAAATCCAGATTGGCGTAGTGCTTCGGCGGCGGTTCACCCGGAATGTGATCGGCCAGGATCGCCCTGAAGGAGGGGCGGGATTTCAGCCGGGCATACCATTCCCGTGCTGGTTCATGATCCGCCCACGGCACGTCGTTGATGTAGTCCAGGCAGGACAGATGCGCCCCGGCTGCCACATCGGCCATCGAAAATTCGTCTCCGCCGAGCCAGTTCCGTCTTTCGGTCAGCCAGGCGATATAATCCATATGAATGTGAAAGTTTTCGCGGCCTGCGCGAATGGCCCGTGAATCCGGTGCGCCCTGCCGCAACAGGCGTTTCATCAGTTTCTCGCCGACCAGATTGTTCGTGACCTCGACGTTGAACTTGATATCGAACCAGGCAATCAGGCGTCTGATTTCGGCGCGTTCGGACGGCCCGCCCGGATAGAGCGGCGGGTCGGGACAGATTTCTTCGAGGTATTCGCCGATCGCCGCAGAATTGGCAATTATAGGCCCGCTGTCTTCAACCAGAACCGGCACGTCGCAGGCAGGATTCAGCGCCAGAAATTCCGCGCGGCGGTCCGCCGGGTTTTCCGCCTTAAGTTCGAAGTCGAGTTTCTTCTCCGCAAGCGCAATACGGATTTTTCGACTGAAGGGCGAAAGCCAAAGATGATAAAGCGTACGCATTACAGACAGACTACCCAAACGGATGCGTCGCGGAAACGACTAACCTGCCGCCGGTAAAGAGGTGTCTTCATCCAATAAGGTCACCGGTTGCTCGTAGCGGTCGATCATCTCCAGCGGAATCACCTGCCAGAATTTTTCGACTTCGGTATGCCAGTGGTTCAGCATGCGTTCGGCGAAGGCGGACTGGGTCTCGTGGCGGTGTTCCTCGACGGCCCGTTTGAGCACGTTTTCCCAATAGGGAGTCTGGAGGCGCTGATACATGACGGTGTCGTCATTAACGTGATCTATGAAGCTGCCGTCTGAATCATAGACATAGGCCATACCGCCGGTCATCCCGGCGCCGAAATTGTCTCCGACCGGCCCTAGGATCACGGCGATCCCGTTGGTCATGTATTCGCAGCCATTCGAGCCGCAGCCCTCGACCACAACTTCCGCCCCCGAATTTCGGACTGCAAAGCGCTCGCCTGCCTGACCGGCCGCAAACAGCTTGCCGGCTGTCGCCCCATACAGAACGGTATTGCCGATTATGGTGTTCTCGTTTGTTTTGCGGGGCGCGGCGGTCGGCGGGCGGATGACGATGGTGCCGCCGGAGAGTCCCTTGCCGACATAATCGTTCGCATCGCCGAGAACTTCGAGTTTGAGCCCCTGAACGGAAAAGGCGCCAAGCGACTGACCGGCGGATCCGCGTAGCCGAACCGTGATGTGCCCGGGTTGCAGTCCCTGCATGCCGAACCGGCGTGTGATCAAGGACGACAACTTGGTGCCGATGGCGCGCTGGGTGTTGCGCACGTTGTACTGCAGCTGCATTTTTTCGCCGCCGTCGAGCGCGGGTCGTGCGTCTTCGATCATCTGGGCATCGATGGTTTCAGGCACTTCGTTGCGACCCTCGATCGTGCAGTAATGGGCGTCGTCGCCCGGGTCGGCCTGAACCAGCAACGGGTTGAGGTCTAGATCGTCGAGATGCGGACTGCCGCGGCTGACCTGCATAAGCAATTCGGTATGTCCGACGACCTCGTTTAGCGACCGTGCGCCCAAGGATGCGAGGATCTCGCGTACTTCCTCGGCGATAAAACTGAACAGGTTGACGACCTTCTCCGGCGTGCCGACAAACTTTTCACGCAGCTTGTCGTGCTGTGTGCAGACGCCGACCGGACAGGTGTTTGAATGGCACTGGCGCACCATGATGCAGCCCATCGCGACCAGCGATGAGGTGCCGATACCGAATTCTTCCGCGCCCAGGATTGCGGCAATTACAACGTCGCGACCGGTCTTGAATCCGCCATCGGTCCGCAGCACGACGCGGTGTCGAAGCTGGTTCAGGGTCAGCACCTGATGGACTTCTGACAGACCCATTTCCCACGGCAGGCCGGCATATTTGATCGACGATTGCGGGCTGGCACCTGTGCCCCCCGAATGGCCCGACACCAGAATGGCATCGGCATGTGCCTTGGCTACACCGGCGGCGATCGTGCCGATACCGGTCTGGGCGACCAGTTTCACGCAGACCTTGGCGTCGGGGTTGATCTGTTTCAGATCGTAGATGAGCTGCGCCAGATCCTCGATGGAATAGATGTCGTGATGGGGTGGCGGCGAAATGAGCGTCACCCCCGGCGTCGCGTGCCGCAGTTTCGCAATCACTTCCGACACCTTGATGCCGGGCAACTGGCCGCCTTCGCCGGGCTTGGCGCCCTGGGCCACCTTGATTTCGATTTCGCGGCAGTTATTCAGATATTCCGCCGTCACGCCGAACCGGCCTGATGCGACCTGCTTGATAGCACTTGATGCGTTATCGCCATTGGCACGTGGCTTGTAGCGTGACGCATCTTCCCCGCCTTCGCCCGAATCCGATTTCGCACCGATGCGGTTCATCGCGATCGACAGCGTCTCATGGGCTTCCGGACTGAGCGCCCCAAGCGATATGCCGGGGGATACAAGACGCTTGCGGATATCCGTGATCGATTCGACTTCCTCAATCGGCACGGGGTCGTGCTTCGGGTCGAACTCCATCAGGTGGCGCAGGCTGATCGGCGGCGATTGGCGCACCGCCTGCGCATACTTCTTGTAGGTTGTGTATGAATCCGTTGCGACCGCTTCCTGCAATGTGTGGATCTGCGTTCCTTCGAAACCATGCGTCTCGCCGCTGCGCCGGTAACGATAGATCCCGCCGACCGGCAGGGCCGTGATCTCTTCGTTAAAGGCCCGCTCGTGCAGCTCACGCGCCTTGAGCTGCAAGCCGGCAAGGCCGATCCCGGAGATCCGCGATGTCATGCCGGGGAAATAGCTCGATACCAGCCAGCGGCTGAGGCCAACCGTCTCGAATTTATAGGCGCCCCGATAGCTCGCGAGGATGGATATGCCCATCTTGGACATGATCTTCAGCAGCCCCTGATCGACGGCCGTGCGATAGCGCTGGACACAATCGTATAGCGGCACATCGCCAAACAGGCCGCGGCGGTGACGGTCGATGATCGTTTCCTGCGCCAGATAGGCGTTGACCGTCGAGGCACCGACACCAATGAGAACCGCGAAGTAATGCGTGTCCAGGCACTCTGCGCTGCGTACGTTGATGGACGTGTAGGTGCGCAATGCCTCACTTATCAGATGAGTGTGCACGGCCGCCGTCGCCAGGATCATCGGTGTTGCCGCGCGTCCAGGGCCGATACCTTTGTCGGACAGGATCAGGTGGGCGGCCCCGCCGCGCACGGCGTCTTCAGCGACACGCTGTAGCTTATAGAGAGCCCGACGCAGGGCATGTTCGCCTTTCCCGGGCCGGAACGTGCAATCGAGCTCAACCGCTGCGTCACCCATCAGGTTGCGCATCGCGGCAAACCCGGCATTGGACAGAACGGGGCTTTCGAGCTGTAGCAGGCGCGTCTGACTTTCGTCTTCGGCCAGGATATTGCCCAGATTGCCAAGACGGGTCTTCAGGCTCATGACGCGATATTCGCGGAGCGAATCTATCGGTGGGTTGGTGACCTGGCTGAAAGACTGGCGAAAGAAATGGTGCAAGCCACGATAGCCGTCCGACAGCACGGCGAGCGGTGTGTCGTCTCCCATCGAGCCGACCGCCTCCTTCGCGTCTTCGACCATCGGCTGGAGCAGCAGTTCAAGCTCCTCCAGCGTATACCCCGCGGCAACCTGGCGCTGCCGCAATTCCTCGCCGGTATACTCCGCCGCCGCGGCTTCTTCGGGCCGGATGGCATCGTCGATCGGTTTGATGTTCTGCACCCATTCGCCGAACGGGCGCGATATCGCCAGCAACTGTTTGAGCTCGGCATCGTGATAAAGTTTACCTTCGGCGAGATCGACGGCGATCATCTGGCCCGGCCCGAGCCGGCCCTTTTTGACGATCTCGGTTTCACGGATGGGCACCATGCCCGCTTCGGAACCCATGATGAGCAGCCCGTCGATGGTGATCGTATAGCGCATCGGTCGCAGACCGTTACGGTCGACGCCACCGAGCACCCAGCGTCCATCCGTTGCGGTGATTGCCGCCGGTCCATCCCATGGTTCCATCACGCAATTGCAGTAGCTGTAGAAATCGCGCAGCTCCTGACTCATCGTTGTTTTGTTGGACCAGGCCTCGGGGATCAGCAGGCATTTCGTCATCGGTGCCGACCGGCCGCCACGGACCATCAATTCGAACGCGTTGTCGAGCGAAGCTGAATCAGAATTGCCCGGCGCAATGACCGGTTTCAGGTCGTTGACATGTTTGCCGAAGACCTCGCTTTCGAGCCGGGTCTCGTGGCTCTGCATCCAGTTGGCATTGCCTGACAGGGTGTTGATCTCGCCGTTATGGGCAAGCATCCGGAAAGGCTGCGCGAGACGCCAGGTCGGGAAAGTGTTCGTCGAATAACGCTGATGATACAGCGCGAAGCGGGACACGAAGCGTTCATCCAGCAGGTCGGGATAGAACGTGGATAGCTGTTCGGCCAGGAACATACCCTTGTAGATCAGGGTCCGGCAGCTTAGCGAGCAGAAGTAGAAATCGGGAATGTTCTCTGCGCGCGCGCGGTTTTCAATAATTTTGCGGATGACGAAAAGATCGCGCTCGAGCTTTTCCATGTCGGCATCCGTCGGTCCTTCGATCATCACCTGTTCGATCTCGGGCCGGGTGCTGTTGCCCTTCTCGCCCAGCGCGGTGAGGTCGATCGGGACCTGACGCCAGCCATATATCGAATAGCCAAATTTCAGAATTTCGGATTCGACGATAAACCGGCAGCGCTCCTGGGCCGCAAGATCGGTCCGTGGCAGGAAAGTCATGCCGACCGCAATCGGCCCGGCGCTGGCCGTATGGCCGGTGCGCGAGACATGATCGCGGAAAAAATCCTGCGGGATTTCGACCATAATGCCGGCGCCGTCCCCGGTCATGCCATCGGCATCGACCGCGCCGCGGTGCCACAATGCTTTCAGCGCCTCGATACCCGCCTCGACGACCTGCCGGCTTGGTTCACCGTCGATGGCGGCGATCAGTCCAACGCCGCAGGCGTCCCGGCCGTCGACATCAATGACGGCCTCGTCCCGCAGGCGATCCGCATCCCGCTCGTAGCGTTCTACAAACCGATAGGCTGCCGCTGCTTTGTCCTGTTTGGTATTCATTTTGTTCACTCCGCTGCGACGGCGGTGTCGACTGCTGCTTGAGCCTGGATGGCCGTCTGTGTCTGGATGTATGTGTGGATTCCTTCTGCGGCGTCGCGCCCGTCGCGGATGCTCCAGACCACCAGGGACGCGCCGCGAACGATGTCGCCGGCGGCAAAGACGCCGTCCAGATTGGTCATCATACTGCGGTGGTTGATCCGTACCGTGCCCCACTTGGTGACCTGAAGTTCGGGTGTGCCGAACAGAGTGGGCAGGTCTTCGGGATAGAATCCGAGCGCCATGATCGCCAGATCCGCATCGGCGGTGTAGCTGGATCCGGGGATCAGCTCTGGTGTCTGGCGCCCTGATGCATCGGGAACACCGAGATGAATGCGCTGGGCGCGAACGCCGGTAACCGATATGTCTCCCAGAAATGCTTCCGGGGCGGCCAGCCAGTCGAAGATCACGCCTTCTTCCTCGGCGTATTGCACCTCGCGGCGTGATCCCGGCATGTTGATCCGGTCACGCCGATACTGGCAGGTGACCGACTTTGCGCCCTGACGCACGGCTGTGCGCACGCAGTCCATGGCGGTGTCGCCGCCGCCAATGACCACCACATTCTTGCCCTCGGCATTAAGGCTGCCATCATCGAATGCCGGCACGGAATCGTTCAGGCCTTTGCGGTTAGAGGCCACAAGGAAATCGAGAGCCGGAACCACGTTATCGAGCCCGACGCCGGGAACCTGGATGTCGCGTGCCTTGTAGACGCCGGTCGCAATAAGCACTGCGTCATGGCGGTCACGGATTTCCTGTAGCGTCGCGTCGCGCCCGACCTCGAAGTTACGGTGAAAGATCACGCCCCCCTGTTCGAGCAGGTCAACGCGCCGCTCGACGATGTCTTTTTCGAGTTTGAAGTTGGGGATGCCGTAAATCATAAGACCGCCGATGCGGTCATAACGGTCGTAGACGTGAACCTTGTAGCCTTTGCGGCGCAGCTGTTCCGCGGCAGCCATGCCGGCAGGCCCGCCGCCGATGATCCCGACCGAGCTGTCGAGCTCGCGGGGCGGGGAAACCGGTTTGACCCAGCCGCGCTCAAAGGCCGTATCGGTGATGTATTTTTCGACCGAGCCGATCGTGACGGTGCCGTGGCCCGATTGTTCTATGACGCAATTGCCTTCGCACAGGCGGTCCTGCGGGCAGATGCGGCCACAGATTTCCGGCAGGTTGTTGGTCGCGGCGGAGACTTCATACGCTTCCTCCAGCCGACCTTGTGCCGTCAGCATCAGCCAGTCGGGGATGTTGTTATGGACCGGGCAATGTACCTGGCAGAACGGTACGCCGCATTGCGAACACCGGCTCGCCTGATCGGTTGCGGCGTCCGGGTCGAACCGGTTGTATATTTCTTCGAAATCCTGCCGACGGGCATCCGCAGCGCGCTTGTCGGGCGTCTGTTGCGCGAGATCGACGAATTTCAGCAGTTTATTGGGCATATGATCTCTCACGTTTCACGACTTTGTGCCACGCACCTCAGTTTCAATTGTAGGGTTGGACTTATTATTGCACTGATTTCGTCAAAAAGTGAGTGCAACTCCCTATTTAGGTCAGCTTATATTACCTAATAAAGGATTCACGTGTTCTGTCAAGAGTCCGGCCAAGTTTTTTCGGTCAGTTTGATCTATGGTAGTACCGGAAAGAGACTAATTGTTTTGCGTGGTGTTAGGGAAAAGCATGGAGTATAGGCGTATCAACCATCTTTGCCCCGGAGAGTCCCTTGACGCTCGTCCAGCTTGCCGTGATTGCCCTCATACAGGGGCTTACAGAATTTCTGCCCATTAGTTCGTCTGGTCACCTCATCCTTATCCCCAGCGTCACCGGCTGGCAGGATCAGGGCCTGGTTATCGACGTTGCCGTGCATGTAGGCACTCTCGGCGCCGTCATGGCGTATTTGTGGCGCGATATCTGGATGATGCTGAAAGGCATGTACCGACCCGGTAATGTGCGCCGCAATCCCGGTCTGAAGATGATGGCGCAACTCGTCGTCGCGACCATTCCGGTGGTTATCGTTGGTGGTTTTGTCTTTACCCATGTCGGCGATCTGCTGCGCAGCGCGGTGGTCGTCGGCTGGGCGACGATCGGGTTCGGCGGTCTGCTGTATATCGTCGACCGCTTCACGGTCAAGACCAACCGCGTCGAGCATATGACATGGGGACGCGCCCTGATTATCGGTATTGCACAGGTCTTTGCCCTGATCCCCGGTGCCAGCCGCGCCGGCACGACAATTACGATGGCGCGCTGGCTCGGTTTTGAGCGGACGGAAGCTGCAAGATTTTCGATGCTGATGTCGATCCCCGCGATTCTTGCCGCCGGGGCCGCAGCAGCGCTGAAGCTGATCGAAGACGATGCGCGGTACGTACTTGGAGACGCCATCGTCGCCGGCGCCATGGCCTTTGTCGCCGCGTTTATCGCGATCATTCTGATGATGAGCTGGCTGAAGACGGCGAGCTTTGCGCCGTTCGTAATCTATCGGCTGTTACTGGGTGTCGCGATTCTCGTCTGGGCATACAACTAAGAACCAGCCGTCAGAACACCGGGAGGCGGTCTCCGCCGCGGGTTCTTTCAGGTACCGTCGGCGCGCGGTCAGGTGTGCCAGACCCCCGCTGGTCAAGTGTGCCAGACACCGCGCCGGAACTGCCGCAGGTATGACGGCACGATGGTCTCCAGCGCTGTAGCATCGACCCCGAGATCTTCAAGGCCCGGCAGGTTACCGGTCACGACGTTGTCGTGGCGCAACAGCACGACCTGATCGACCGTCACCGGTGGGTTCGCGCCGAGGTTAAGCATTTTCGGTAACAGGAAGGCAAGTTCGAGGGCGGCGGCCTGGACCGTGGCGATCGGGAACGGTACCGGTACCAGCAGACGCTTGCGGTCGATCTCTCTGAGCACGATCTCCATCAGCTGCCGGAAACTGTATGTTTGCGGTCCGCCAAGTTCGTACGTCGCGCCAGCTGCTTTGGGGTCGCTGCAGATGGCGACGATGGCATCCGCAACATCACCAACGTAGACCGGCTGGAACTTCGTGTGGCCGCCACCGATCAGGGGCAGCGCCGGCGTAAACCGTGCGAGAGCTGCAAACCGGTTGAAGAATTCGTCCTCCGGCCCGAACACAATGCTGGGCCGCACGATGCTGGCGCCCGGGAAGGCGTCCTGTACCAGTTGCTCGCCGAGGCCTTTTGTCGATGCGTAAGCGGAACCGGAGTCCGGGTTTGCGCCGATCGCCGAAACCTGGATGAACCGCTTGGCACCGGCGGCTTTGGCTGCCAGGGCGACCCGGCGGGCGCCGTCAGCCTGAAGGCTCTCGAAGGTCTGCTTGCTGCCGGGAAAAAGAATTCCGACCAGATTTATAACCGTGTCCGCACCGTCGACGGCGGCGGCGACTGAGGCATCATCGCGGATATTGGCGGCGATCGGGGTGACCTGGCCGACATCGCCCATGGGTTTGAGAAAACTCGCACGATCCGGTCTCCGGACCGCCGCGCGAACCCGGTCGCCAGATTTCGCGATCTCGCCGACGACATATCGACCGATAAAACCGGACGCGCCGAATACTGTAACGACATCCATCTTTGCAGAGCCTCCGCCAATTACGAGCCGACTACATGGATATTACATGCAAGAGGGCTAATATAGAGTGAGGCATATGGCGTCAACCAAAACGGCAAAAGCGGTTGACATTGCAGAGGCCGAATTGCATACCCTCGCTTTGTTTTGCGGAAAACGGCAAAGCGAATGCCCAGGTGGCGGAATTGGTAGACGCGCTGGCTTCAGGTGCCAGTGGCCGCAAGGTCGTGGAAGTTCGAGTCTTCTCCTGGGCACCATTCTCTAAGGCAGACTATGCTTGGTCTTAAGGCCTGAAACGGCTCTCAAGCGCATTGGCCGCACCTGACGAATTCAACCCTTTGTCACACTCTTGTCACAGTGAGGTTGAAAATGGCTGCATTTCGGAAACGTAAAAATCGTTGGGATGTTCAGATACGAAGGTCTGGATACCTGGCAATATGCAAAACGTTCTTTCATAAAACAGACGCCCAGAAATGGGCGATGGAAATAGAGAGACAGATTGAGGTCGGAGATTACGTAGCCGCTGATCTGCTCAATCTAGATACGTTAGGCGCATTGTTAGCGCATTACAGTGCTGAAATAAGCATCAAGAAGCGTGGGCATGTCGAGCAGATTTCACGCTCAACAAAGATGCGGAGACACAAGATTTCTGCAGTGCCTCTCGGCAAATTAAAACCATTCCATATCGCTCAATACCGTGATGAACGTCTTCAGGAGGTGTCTACAACTACGGCGAAAAAAGAACTTCAGTTAATCAGCCATGCTCTCGATATTGGGCGCAGAGAATGGGGTTAAATATAAAAAATGTGGCAGCAGGTGTTGCGAAACCCAAAGAGCCGAAGGGCAGGGAACGGCGTCTAGAGGAGAATGAGGAACACCTTCTGCTGGACGTTTTATCTGCTTCGGAGAACCACTGTATAAAGCCGTTGATGGAGTTTGCGATAGAAACAGGAATGCGACGGCGCGAGTTGCTGAAGCTCCGATGGGAAGACGTCAATCTTGGAAGCAAAACAGCACTAATAAAAGAAACCAAAAATGGTGGTAGCAGAACGATACCCTTGTCAGTCGCCGTAATTGGAACCCTGTCAGGGTTGCCTCACTATCTAGGAGGCAACGTCTTTCCGGTCACGCCGAATGCATTACGGGGCGTGTGGAGAAGGGCGGCCAAAAAAGTGAGAATAGATAATCTGCGCTTTCATGATTTGAGACATGAAGCCACCAGCAGGTTATTTGAGAAGGGACTGAACGTGATGGAGGTGGCTACAATAACAGGTCACAAAGACCTTAAAATGTTGCAGCGATATACTCATCTGCGAGCAGAAGATTTGGCTAAGAAGCTTGGGTAAAATATGTCGAAATAGCTTAATCTGCCAATCCCATACAGCGGAGAGCCAGATCATGGCAAACACAGCATACCCCATTAATCTGAAGCCAAACCCTTTTGATCAGTACTGCATAAGTGCCGGATTTAGAGTGGGCGACCTGGTTTTTCTATCGGGCCACGTCCCAATTAATCAGGACGGTCTGCCCATTGAAGGGGGGTTTGATGAACAGGCTAATCTCACTTTTGAAAATTTTCAAAGGAGCTTGAAAGAGGCAGGCTCTTCCATGAAAAAATTATCAAAGTGACCATTTACCTTACCGACATGAAGTCACATCGACCCAAGATCATTGGGTTGAGAAAAAAATGGTTTAGCCCACCTTATCCTGCCGACACTTTAGTTGAAGTAAGTGCTTTAGGTGACCCCACACGATTAATCGAGATAGAGGCCATCGCATTATGCGAAGGGCAAGTGGATAGGTAAGCCGAGCATTATTCTTTCATATCAGACAGGGGGATGAAGATGATGACAGTTTGTCGCAGATCCGGACAGACTTAGATGCTCGTAAACATTATGAAAAGTCTTCGGATTTTTCTTTCCTCCCTAGCTTTGTAAAAAGCCAACTTAGCCCCGGTCATTCATCCAATGACTGGGGTTTTTTCGGGTTAGAGCCGGAGTATTTCTGATCTGAAGTGCCACCAGAGTGTTGGTTCAAGTATGCTTAAGTAATAAGGATAAGAGTGCACAGCGTGAAAGCCCAAATAGAGTTAACTGACCTTGATCTGAATATTGAAATTGGTGCCTACACCGACGGTGATGTGGTGCCCCATAAACATATTCTTGACCTGAACTTATCAATCGACCCGGCCCTGGTATTAATCGACGAAGATCAGATGGATAGGGTGTTTGATTACGACCCCCTCATCCAGGAAATCCAGCGGCTGGCGGAAGAGATGCACTATGAGACACAGGAGCATTTTATCACTCGTATTGTCGATGAATGCGTCAAGTACAACGAGATAAAGAGTGTTGAGGTCTTCCTCCGGAAGGCACCTGTCTTCGGGTCAAGTGGAGAGCTAGGCGTCAGGCTACAAATTGGTATACGTCATCTGAGGAATATGAGAACCGGTGAATAGCACCCCCAATTTCTTCTGAGTGAGAAGCCTGTAGTGCAGTCCCATGCAGTTCTCCACATAGACCGCAGTCTGCTCTGGCTCAATATCCGTCTGGCTCCATACCTGCCCACTCTCTGATGAGCCGACGGGGAGTCCAATAGAGCAGGTCTATCACTCCTGTCCTCACCACTACCCAATCAAAACCCAAAGACCCGAGAATTACAGGGATGGCTAACCACCAGCTGGAGATATCAAAGTAGTAAATAATAAAGATGGGGAGGCCGATGCCGACAAAGCAAATGGTAGAGCCAACTGAACAGAACAAAGCTGAAATTGCGGCCATCGCTATGATTTGTTTAATATCAGGCATTGTACTGGTTGATATCCAACTGAGGATGGTGACCATATTTCATATTCAAGCCACGATCTAGATGATGATGATCCCTATAAAAACCGCCCTGTTTACCCCTATTCCTGCTACTTCAGAGTATGGCCATAGAGGTTCATACAGTGGCGTCCAATACACCAATTCAGAATTATTGATTATAGGCAGAGATGCGACTCAGTGACTCTTATATAGAGATCCAGAGTAGCTTTAAGCCCTGTTCTATCACCCATGAACCTCATGCTGTCTCACAGCATAATCCAAACGTGACGGTACGGCATATTCAAGGAACGGCTGTAGGCTTATCAGTCGCTTCACAACGCTCCTGCTGCCCACTCTGATGGGATTGTTACAGGGAAAAAGTCTGGAGCTACAGTTTCTGGATAGCCAGATCACAGAGGAGTTGGTGGATCACTTCACACGCAGAGGAATACTAATTCTTACAGTCCATGATTCCTATATCGTACCGGAGGAGTTCGTCAGAGACCTGCGGTGGCAGATGAGCAAGCTCTGGAACAGGCACAGTGGTCTCAACGACAGGGGCGTGACCGTAGATTGGGAGTCAGACTATCTGGCTAGATATGCTGATGGGTCATCAGAGATGATCAAGACCAAGAAGCGAATGCCAACTTTTGTTCCGACCAAAGAAATACATCCTCTTAGCAAGAGGAAGCAGTACGTCAGTAAGCTACACAGAGAGAGCCTGAAGGTGTTTAAGAGGTGGAGAGGGAGGGGAGACGTGCAGGAAAGAATGAACGCTATAAGGTTATTAGACCCTTCAAGGCAGCTAGAGGTATATGATTATCTAGAGAACTAAGAATAATAATATAACAGACGGAAATGGTATTCCATTATGGGACTGTGTTTTATAAAACTGATATCCTATTTACAGTCCCATCATGGTTATCTGCGCCATTGCTCATAAGTTCTGAGGGATGTTGAGATAGATCAGGAACAGCATCGCTCCTGAAAAGACGCTCAGAACCACATAAGACCAAAATATCTCAATTATAATATTCTTTATTCGCCTACTCAGAGGGGTGACACCTGTTGCAACCCTTTAGTTACGATGTAATAGATGAAACGGACCCATAGATTTTGGTCAGTATCTGGTACGGCTGATATCTATCTATCTGGGTGCGGGGTACAGATTCAGAAACCACCCACACCCCATTTCACCTACCCAGCCCAGACCTTACGTGTCAGACTTCCCCGTATGAGAAACCCTCTCATCCTACCTGTCCTGCTCCTAACCCTGTTGGTGGGAACCCCTGCGTCCTCTGCTGATTACCAAAAGGGTCTAACCAAATTTGAGAGTGGTGATTACGCAACCGCTCTGCGTGCGTGGAACTATTCTAAACTCTGTCTGTAATAGTTAAGTGTAAATATGAAAAAACTCTCCCTTACCCTTTTGACCTTGCTGATATTGCTGTCACCCAATACGGTGTTAAGTGGAAATATGGGTGATACAGTTGAAGTATATCTCATACATAAACTAGATGAATACAGAGGGTATTGCATAGATATTAAAGGTTACAAATCAAAAGCGATATTAAATAAAGGACTCCAGGCGCACACTTGTTACTCATATCAAGGTGAAATCTCTATAGACCAAGGTTTTGATGAAAAGAAATTGACTCAGAACCAATTCTTTTTGCCTGGATTTGACGTTTGTATGGAAGCTTCATCCGATTCATTATCAGAAAATATACAACTAAGTAACTGCCGTAATGGAAAGTTCCAGGAATTTAAATGGAAAAAAAATGGCAGGATTCATCTAATTAGTAATTTAAAGTTATGTCTTACCGTTGCTCAAGGACAATCCAGAAAAGGTGGAGGAGGATCTCCAGTTCATCTAATGAGAAATTTATCTCTTGAACTTTGCAGTGATGAACTCAATATTTTTCAAATCTGGGGTGTAAGAAAAATAGAATAGATTGATTTTCTTTAAGAGACAAAAAAAGTAATAAAAATAAATATGACGACGAAACTGCATTTAAAAAAATCACAGAACTCTGCAAGAACTGTGTGAATTTCAAATAGACCTCTACGACTCCAGTGCCCGATAGACACTCGCTCTTCCTATCCCCCAAAACTCCCCCCAGAACCTCTTCTAACTACCCATCACAGGCGTTCCCTGCCACACTCTCCGTTATAAACAGATTACTAATCCTTCCTGTCCTGATTCTGACCCTGTTGGGGGGAACCCCTGCGTTCTCTGCGGATTGGGATAAGGGTCTAACCGCATACGAGAGTGGAGACTTAGAAACTGCTCTGCGTGAATTCAGACCCCTTGCGAAACAGGGGGTTGCCGTTGTCCAGTCCTTACTGAGCTGGATGTACGAAAAAGGACAAGGTGTTTCGCAGGATTATAAGACTGCGGTGAAGTGGTACAGCTTTGCTGCCGAACAGAGGGATGCCGATGCCCAGTACAATCTGTGTTGGATGTACGAAAAAGGATAAGGTGTTCCAAAGGATAATGTCTATGCCCATATGTGGTGGGATATCGCCGCATCATCTGGAGACAAGGATGCGGTTTCAGGAGGGGACGCAATTTCTAAACGAATGAACTCCACCGACATTTCCACCGCACGGAAACTCGCCCGTGAATGCCTCCGCAAGAAATACAAAGGGTGTTAGACGATTAGACCCATAGATTTTGGTCAGTATCTGACGGGGCTAATAACTATATATGTGAGTGTGGGGCAGTTTTTGGGGTGGAGGTATGTCTTTCCACTTCTTAGATCATTCGATACGGCTAAGGGATACTTTTATCACAACCTGGTCACATACGAAGATATGGACAGTAGCGATCAAGGGCGCCGATGTCAGAACTGTCGTAAAACTTATCTATCAGTGATACCGTTGCTGAATTCGAACTTCTTTCTTCATCTAACTGGGAGAACAGTGATGCTTTTTACTTTAGCGTGGACCCATGCGCCGCAAGCACGAAACGAAACAATCACGAAATTCATGGCTACTGGCGGCATGCCGCCCGAAGGTGTTCAAATGCTGTCCAGATATCACAATGTCGATGGGTCTGGCGGCTTTGCCGTCTGTGATACAGATGATGCGAGTGCACTGGCGAGCTGGGCATTAGATTGGAATGGTTTGATTGAAATTAGGGTCACCGCAATCATGGATGACGAGACAATCAGCGGAGTTTTAGGGCCACGTGCCGAAGCCGGTGATTTTAAATAAGCATACCGGATAAATTTCTTTTTGGGGACTAACGCCACACAAGAATTCGTCACTTGCCAACCATGAATCGTAATCACTGTCGGATCGGAGAGCCCTTTTCTTCTGATGTCCGGCTATTTTGCGTGATCCCATACCGCCGCCATCTGCGTGACGATTCCGGTGTTTCTCGGAAGTGGGGAATGATGGTGCCCGCGTTGATTTCGTCGATCAAGGTAGCCCCTGTTCCTTTGGTTCTGGTGGCGGGTTGTCCGCCGGTCCGGGCGGTGGCCAGCTTCAGGCCCGAGCAACTCGCACATTTGTAACCCCAACATGAAAATTACCAAATGAGACGGAGTATGTAGAGGAAACGTGGGAATACTGGGCTAAACCTGTAACCCACGATAGACAATTTTACATCCTATTCACCATTTTCGGCGGTCATATCTCCTTTTTTGACGCCGGGTGTGTTTTCACGAAAGTGGCGATGAAGGCTCTCTTCGTGACTACACCCCTTTCATTTGGTTGAAGAGCATCAAAAGACTTAATCATCTTTGATTGGGGCGACGCTTCAAACTCTGCCTTCGTGATGATCTCATCGCCATTTGCATCCATCTGGTCAAAATATTTGGATGCCATTTCTGGCGGATTGTGAGTGTGGTCACCCGCTCCACAACTGCCTGCTTGAGCAGGGGATAAGAAAAAAAGTACCGATACGACGAGAGCGGGGATAATGCATTTCATAGGTTTCACTCGACAGTGTTTCGTTAATAGAATTACGTCGAGAATGACAGTTAAGATCACTCGACCGGGCTCTCAAAAGTGGGATTTATAGAGCCTTAACCGGTCAACGTGGGTAGACCCATCTCCATATTCTCTGCTGTCGGTCGAGGACGCACCTGTTTTGATGCAATTTCCCCACAGTCTTTACACTGGTTGTATGAAGGAGGGTCCTTGGGTTTGGTATAAGAAGAATGGAACTGTGTGGGACCGCTACACAGGAACCTTCAAGAACGGTGTGAAGGTCAAATTGACCTCTCTCCGCCCCACGTGCCCGATAGACACTCGCCCTTCCTATTCCCCAGAACCCACCACCGACCCCTTACAGACCTCTCAGTCACCATGCTGAGGGGTCTTTTTGCGTGGAGTTCGAGAAGGGTCTGAAAAAGGTATCTGGGTGTCCTGTCGAGTGGGTTTAAGTCTGCGGGGTATAAGGTCCGGAATCACCCACACCCCGTTCTCTCTACTCATTCCGAATATTCTCTGCCAGACTTCCCGTATGAGAAAATTGACCGTTACCATCTGTGATTAGCCCATAGATTTTGGTCAGTATCTGACAGGGCTAATAACTATATATGTGAGTGTGGGGCAGTTTTTGGGGTGGGGGTATGTCTTGTTCCCCTGTTGAGATAATCGGCTTCGATATGGATACCTTGTCACACTCTTGTCACAACCTTGTCACAGTCGCTTACAGAAGTGCTTGTCCCTTTACATCAAGCAAAATACCGTGTTATAGGCTTAGCTATTGAATTTATTGGATGTTTGGCGAAGCTGAACAACACCCTGAGGTCGCTTTAGCAAACGTTGTTTGGCTTAAGGTGCCAGTGGCCGCAAGGTAGTGGAAGTTCGAGTCTTTTCCTACGCACCACTTTTCTGGATCAGCGACTAAAAGAACGGACGGATCGTGGCGATAGAACTCCACTATGGGGATTTACCCGACGGCTTGGATCTCGGCCCGGTGGTCGCAATCGACACCGAGACTATGGGTCTGAACCCGCACCGCGACCGGCTCTGTGTCGCGCAGCTTTCATCAGGCGACGGCAACGCGCATCTCGTAAAATTCGCGACTGGCGGTTTCAACGCGCCGAACCTGTGCGCCCTTCTGGCGGATCCCGATGTCCTGAAGCTTTTTCACTTCGGACGTTTCGACGTTGCCGTCATGAGCAAATTTCTGGGCGTTTCCGCGGCGCCGGTTTACTGCACGAAAATTGCCTCCAAGCTGGTGCGCACCTATACGGACAGGCATGGCCTGAAGGATTTATGCCGTGAATTGCTCGGGGTCGATCTGTCGAAGGAACAGCAGTCTTCGGATTGGGGGGCGGATACACTGACGGATCAGCAGATGGCTTATGCGGCGTCCGATGTGCTTCATCTGCATGCGTTGATGATCAGACTCGACGGCATGCTCGCGCGTGAGGGCCGGACCGAAATGGCCCGGGCGTGCTTCGACTTTTTGCCGCGCCGCGCCGAGCTCGACCTTGCCGGTTGGCCAGAGCTCGATATTTTCACCCACTGATCCTATCTATTCAGGTATCCGGCAATCTTTGCGGCCCTTTTTCAGCGGAATGGGCGGGAGGCTGCAATGTCGTGTTGGGGCTCGCCGAATTCGGCGGATTCGGATATCGTAACCGTTTGAAATCACTCTGATTGAATTCTCTGGGCCTCAAGATGGTTGATCCTCACAATGGTTGGTAGCGACAGCACGATTCTGGACAAGACGACCGATGGCGCAAACGCGGCACTTCAGTCCGCACGGCGCGTGCTGGAGACCGAAATTGGCGGCCTGCGTGCCCTGTCCAATGCACTTGACGGGGCCTTTGCTCAGGCGGTCGACCTGATCGCGGCTGTCTCCGGCAGGGTCATCGTGACGGGGATGGGCAAAAGCGGCCACATTGCCACCAAAATAGCCGCCACCCTCGCCTCTACAGGGACGCCGGCGCAATACGTCCACCCGGGTGAAGCCAGCCATGGAGACCTTGGGATGATTACCGCCAATGACGCCATCATCGCGTTATCCAATTCCGGCGAAACCGCGGAGCTGTCGGATATTATCGCTTATGCAAAGCTGCAGCATATTCCATTGATTTCCGTCACCGGCAAATCGGACAGCGCGCTTTCGAACGCCGCCGACGTGCCGCTCGTGATGCCGGACAGCCCCGAAGCCTGTCCACTGAGCCTGGCGCCTACCACCTCCACGACGGTGATGCTGGCACTTGGCGACGCAATCGCGGTCGCTTTGCTGGAGCGGCGCGGGTTTTCTACCGACGATTTTCGCTTGCTGCATCCGGGCGGACAGCTTGGCTCACGTCTGACCATGGCGGTCGACGTGATGCGGTCGGGCGATGAGATGCCGCTTGTTGATCTGGGCTCGCCGATGACAGAGACCATCATTGAAATGACGGCGAAACGTTTCGGTTGCGTCGGCGTGTTGTCGACGTCCGGCCAACTCGCCGGCGTCATCACGGATGGCGATCTACGTCGTCATATGGAAAATGATATCCTCGCGATGACGGCCGCCGAAGTCATGACACCCGGTCCGAAAGCGGTCAGTGAGAACATTCTCACCGCACAGGTTCTGGCAATGATGAACGAGAACCAGATCACGAATTATTTCGTTGTCTCCGATGGCGTGCCGGTTGGCATTGTTCATATCCACGACGTTCTGCGAAAAGGCCTTTCGTGATCCATGGTGGCTCCTCTGCGTGACGCATCAGACCCGGCCCGGGCAGGGCCCGCAGGTTCTACTGCCGCCCGAAGCCGGCCAGGGCGCAGGCTGCCGCTTTACCGGTCGGGGTACAGCCGGTTCGTTCTACTCGCAAAATACGCGCTGCCGGTTGTGGCTGGGGTTGTCATGATGCTGGTGGTGGTCTGGCCAGAGCTGAAATCGAAACCAGAAAAATTCGCGATCGGGCTGTCTGATGTAAAGATTGAAACAGCCGGGGGGCAACGAGTGATCAATGCGCGTTTCACCGGCGTTGACAGCAATAACCGTCCGTTTTCGATCACGGCCGAATCCGTGGTGCAGACCGGGAGTGAGGAGAACGGGGTTGAGCTTGCCCAGCCCAAGGCAGACGTGACGCTGGCCGGTGATTCATGGGTTTCTATTGCCGCACCCAAGGGGATTTTTCGGCGCGACGAGGAAATACTCGACCTGTCGGGCGGGGTAGACCTTTTCCATGATGACGGCTACGAATTCCGGACCGCTGAGGCGCAGCTTAATTTCAGCACGTCGGCGGCAAGCAGCGGATCACCAATTCGTGGACAGGGGCCGTTTGGCACGATCGAGGCTGAAGGGTTCCGGGTCCTCGGAACAGGCGACAGTATTTTCTTTACTGGCAAGTCCCGCTTGCTCGTTTACCCCGATGCACCGAAGTCCGTTGCATCGAAATCAGGCGCGCCGAAATGATGGCTTCTCTCCCAAAATATTTGCGCTGTTCAGGGTCCGCATTGATTCTTTCTGTGGCGTTTTTCTCTGTGCCGTTGGCGGCGATGATATCGCTCCCTTCGACCCTGCAGGCCCAGGGGATCGGTCTGCCGGGTCAGTCGCGCAACACGCCGCTTGAGATAAACGCCGATGAGGGGATCGAGTGGCAGCAGAAAACACAGGCCTATATCGCCCGGGGTAATGCCCGCGCTGCCCAGGGCGATGTCGCTGTCCACGCGGATACGCTGACCGCGTATTACCGCGAAAAACAGGGTGGCGGCACGACCATCTGGCGAATCGACGCCGAGAATAGGGTGCGTATTGTTAGCCCGACCCAGCGCGCCTTTGGCGACAAGGGTATTTACGACGTCGATAACGGCATCCTGGTGCTGACCGGCAATGTGCGTATGGAAACCGACACCGACCGGATTACCGCGCGGGACAGTCTCGAATACTGGGAGAAGCGCAATCTAGCCGTTGCGCGTGGCAATGCTATTGCCGAACGCGGCGAAAACAAATTGCGGGCCGATGTGCTGACGGCCCATTTCGTCAAAGATGCGACGGGAAAGTCGCGGGTGAAACAGGTCGATGCGTTCGACAACATTGTGATCACTACACCGGATGAAATCGTACGCTCGGACCGCGCCGTGTATGACGTTGAAACCGGTATCGCGAGGCTAACAGGATCGGTTAAGATCACGCGTGGTCCAAACCAGCTCAATGGCGAGTACGCAGAGGTCAATTTAAATACCGGTGTCAGCCGGTTGTTCGGCAGGGGAGGCGGCGTTCGCGGCATCTTTACGCCTGAGGCCGTCGGCAAACCGGCAAATCCGGGAAGCAGTGATGGAAATACTACGCAGGGGGCGCAGTGAAGGATTCGGACAACACGGGGCAGGATGGTTCTGAGAGCGCAACGGTGAGCGTCCTCGGGAAACGTGCCGATGGCGACGCTCCGAGGCTGGTTGCGGAAAACGACGGCCTCCAGATTCACAAAATCGGTAAGTATTTCAAGAAACGTCCTGTGCTTCGCGAGGTCAGTCTCAACCTGAAACGCGGCGAGGTCGTGGGGCTTCTGGGGCCCAACGGCGCGGGTAAAACGACCTGCTTTTACATCGTCACCGGGTTGATTGCCCCTGACTACGGATCAATAGCGCTAGACGGACACGATGTGACGGGGCTGCCGATGTATCGCCGTGCGCGGCTCGGCGTCGGTTACCTGCCGCAGGAAGCATCGATCTTTCGCGGTATGACGGTTGAAAACAATATTCGGGCAGTGCTGGAAGTTACCGATGACAGCCCCGCACGGCGCGAAGCAAGGCTCGAAGAACTGCTGGCGGAATTTTCCGTCAGTCACCTCCGGCGAACGCCGGCGCTGGCATTGTCAGGTGGCGAACGCCGCCGTGTCGAGATTGCCCGGGCGCTGGCATCCGATCCGAGTTTCATGCTGCTGGATGAGCCGTTCGCCGGCATCGATCCGATTGCCGTGGATGATATCAGAAACCTAGTTGCGCATCTCAAGGATCGCGGCATCGGCGTATTGATTACGGATCACAATGTCAGGGAAACGCTCGATATCGTCGACAGGGCGTATATCCTGCATGATGGTGCTGTTTTGATGGAGGGTGCGCCCTCCGAGATTGTCGCGCACAAGGATGTCAGGCGCGTTTACCTTGGTGAAAGATTTAGCCTGTAAGACATCACTAAGTGTATGTAAGGTAAACCTTTATGGTGCTCGGACCGCGATTGGATCTGCGTCAGAGACAATCTCTGGTAATGACGCCTCAACTGCAGCAGGCAATCAAGCTGCTGCAGATGTCCAATGTTGAACTGACTGATTATATCGAACAAGAAATCGAGCAGAACCCGCTGCTCGAGCGAGAAGACATGGATGGCGGTGTTGAAGGTGCCGCCGACCAGCCGGCGACGGAGACTTCCGCAGAAGCGCCTGACACCGATACCGGCGCCGGTGAAAC
>MEHZ011577196.1_pt1 | contig 21154 bp, 22 predicted proteins | sample 897221 | NCBI WGS metagenome assembly MEHZ01 (sample SAMN05514161, study PRJNA337945) | marine metagenome | isolation source: marine surface water | place: Arctic Ocean | collected 2007-12-13
ATACTTCAGGTTCTACAGGGAAACCAAAAGGCGTCCTGCACACAACGGCAGGATATCTGTTGCAGGCTGCTATGACACACAAATACGTCTTTGATTATAAAGATGGGGATGTTTATTGGTGTACCGCAGATGTTGGGTGGGTTACAGGGCATAGCTACATTGTCTATGGGCCATTATGTAATGGGGCAATAACATTAATTTTCGAAGGCATTCCAACCTATCCAGATGCATCTCGTTTTTGGCAGGTTGTGGACAAACATCAAGTGACAATTTTTTATACGGCCCCAACGGCAATTCGCACGCTATTGGGCGCAGGCGACGAATTTGTTCTAAGTACAGATCGCAGCTCTCTGCGCTTGCTGGGAACAGTCGGAGAGCCTATCAACCCAGAAGCTTGGGAATGGTATTATAAGACCATTGGTGAATCTAGGTGCCCCATTGTTGACACTTGGTGGCAAACAGAGACGGGGGCTCATATGTTGACTCCATTGCCTGGCGTCCATGATATGAAACCAGGTTGCGCAACCGCCCCTTTTTTTGGTGTGCAACCCGTATTACTAGACAATGAAGGTTGTTTAATTGAAGGCCCCGGAGAGGGAAATTTAGCGATTAAGTCTTCATGGCCATCCCAAATTCGTGGCGTATATGGCGATATGGTCCGTTTTAAAGATACCTATTTTTCATTATTTCCTGGCTATTATTTTACGGGAGACGGCGCGCGTCGTGATAAAGATGGGCACTACTGGATTACCGGTCGAGTAGATGATGTCTTGAACGTATCAGGACACCGCATGGGTACGGCTGAGATCGAAAGCGCACTGGTGCTTCATTCTGATCTAGCGGAGGCAGCAGTAGTAGGATGTCCTCATGACATAAAAGGCCAAGGCATATATGCATACATAACACTAATGTCCGGAATACAGCCGTCAGATAACTTGTATGCTGAACTGTTAGCTATTTGCAGAAAAGAGATAGGCTCCTTTGCGAAACCAGATCAGATCCAGCTGGCACCGGGGTTACCAAAAACTCGTTCAGGTAAAATTATGCGTCGAATTTTGCGTAAAATAGCAGCTAATGAGATAGAAAATCTTGGTGATACTTCAACATTGGCAGATCCTTCTGTAGTCAAGGATTTGATTAAAAATCGACTGAATCAATAGATTTTGACTCAAAGGTTTTCAGTATAAATTATCTTGAGGGGGTAACAGTGATATGGGTAGAGCCTACCAGAATCGCAAAGAGTCTATGGCAAAAACTTCTGATATGAAGGCTAAAGTATACAGCCGTTATGGTCGAGAAATTTATGTTAGCGCCAAGTCTGGAGGCGCAGATCCTAGTAATAATCTATCATTGCGCAGTTTGATTGATCGAGCTAAAAAAGATCAAGTTCCAACGCATGTGATTGATAAAGCTATCGAAAAAGCCAAAGGCGGAGCTGGCGAAGATTTTTTTCCTGCTCGCTATGAAGGTTATGGCCCAGGGGGCAGTATGGCCATTATTGAGTGCCTGACAGACAACCCTAATAGAACGTTTGGTGATGTTCGTCTTGCGTTCACCAAGACTGACTGCAAGATTGGCACGCAGGGTAGCGTTGCCCATCAATTTGATCATGTAGCTATTTTTGTGTTTGATTTTGATAATGAAGAAGCTGCTTTTGATGGCCTAATGGCTGACGATATAGATGTCACTGATATTGAGTATGATGATGGAAAAGTATCTGTTTTTGTTTCACACACAGATTACTTTAAAGCAAAACAGTCGTTGTTAAATAGCTGTGGCGAGGTAGATTTCGAGGTTGATGAAGTGCAGTTTATTCCGCATGATTATGTTTTTATTGAGGGTGACGACACTGTTTTGTTTGATAAATTTATGACGATGCTAGACGAGCTAGATGATGTCCAGCAGGTGTATCATAATGTTAAATTGTTGTAATTATTAATAATAAAAAAGCCCTGCAATGCAGGGCTTTTTTGTTTGGATTAGAGCGCTGTTGTTGGCGCTTAAGATTCCTCTTGAAGATACCGTTCACGTGATGCGTTGATTTCAAGACACGCAGCTGCTGCGTTATCCCACCCTTCAACTTTAACCCATTTTCCTGCCTCAAGGGTCTTATAATTTTCAAAATAGTGTTGAATTTGTTTGATTAGAAGTTCTGGCAGATCACTAATTTCACTCACATGATCATATAGCTTGGTCAGCTTAGTGTGAGGGACAGCCAGCAGTTTTGCATCGACACCAGATTCGTCTGACATCTTTAGCACACCAACAGGTCGACTGCGAATTACTGCGCCTGGCATTACAGGGTAAGGGGTAACCACTAATACATCTAGAGGATCGCCGTCTTCAGATAATGTTTGAGGGATATAGCCATAGTTTGCCGGATAAAACATTGGCGTGGCTACAAATCGATCGACAAAAATAGCATCCGCATCTTTGTCGACCTCATATTTAATAGGATCATGATTGGCTGGTATTTCTATAACCACATTAATATCATGGGGAAGGTCATTGCCAGCAGGGATCTTGTTGTAGCTCATGTCTTTTTCTGTCTCGTAGTTAAAAGTATTAATATAAATGCATGTAAGCACATTCCATGAATTTCTATGGATCTATAGTTTTCAAAATAAATCGAATTATACTGTTGGAGAGCATTTATTGCTAGCTCCACCTGGGGGGATATTCGACAGAAAAGCAATCTGAAGATATTTTTATTTCATCGATTTACAATTATTGCTATTTAAAAAATATTCTGTAAAATTACTTTGTAATTCGCCATGATATGGTGATTATTCCTAAGGGGAGGCTGACAGCCTGAGACATCTTCGGATGGACCCTTTGAACCTGATCCGGATAGTACCGGCGTAGGGATAGGACGCAGAATTCAACGTTCCATCTTTCCCCTTCCGGGTCTCTTAACTTTTGTTAATGAGGCTTTATATGTATTTAGTGTCTAGAAAAATAAAAACTACTCTTGCAGTTATTTTATGGATTGCATTTCACCTTACAGCTCAAAACTCTTATGCTTCCGGTGAGCTGAAAACCACCTCTGTTGATTCTCGATCTGAAGGTTCTATAGCTCAAGCTTTGGAGGTCGAAGAAGATACTTCGCCTACAAATGAAATTTCAGAAATTGAGGAAGATGGCTTGATTGCTGAGGTCGTCGTTACAGCAAAATTTCGCGATATAAACGTATTGGATACAGGTAATAGCATTACCGTGATTAACAGCAAGACGATTAATCGACGTGAAGCCCAGCATATTGAGCAGGTGCTCAACTTGGCACCTAATGTAAATTTCTCCAGCGGCTCATCTAGAGGAAGATTTTTTCAAATCCGCGGAATTGGTGAACGCAGTCAGTATGTTGAGCCCATTAATCCCTCTGTTGGACTCTTTATAGATGGTATTGATTTTAGTGGGATTGGCGGGGCCGCAACTATGCTTGATATTAGGCAGGTTGAAGTCTTTAGAGGCCCGCAAGGTACAAGCTATGGAGCGAACGCCATGGCAGGGTTGATTGATATTCAGTCGAATGATCCCTCGGAAAAATTTGAAGGCAGCGTGGAGTCATCATTTTCTGAATATGAAGCTCGAACATTTTCCAGTGTGTTGAGCGGCCCTATAACAGATGATATGGGCTACCGTCTTGCTGTGCAGCGCTCCAAAAGAGATGGTTATGTAGAGAATGAATTTCTTAATCGAGATGATACCAATAATATTGATGAGCAAACTATTCGAGGAAAATTACATTGGCGGGCTAGTGATAGCCTAAATATTAAGATTGTTGGATTGTATGTTAATGCAGAAAATGGATACGATAGCTTCTCATTAGATAATACGCGCCATACTTTTTCTGATCAACCCGGTCACGATCGCCAGGAAACATTGGCATTTTCTGTAGAGAGCACATGGAGCAATAGTAGTAATTTTGATGTGGTTTCCTTGATAGGGCGCTCTAATAATGATACCGAGTACGGTTTTGATGAAGACTGGAGTTATGCAGCTATATGTTCAGATTATGCATGTAGTGGCTCAGCATATGAGTCTGTTGATAATTACAGACGTGATAGAGTAACAACAACGCTAGATTTTCGTTTGGTATCAAATGATCAGGGATTGCTTTTTGATGATTCCACGGACTGGGTTGCCGGAGTTTATTTTCGCGAGCAAAAAGAATCTTTATTGCGTGAGTGGACCTATGATTCTGATTTTACCAGCGACTTCGATACCAAAAATTATGCCATCTATGGGCAATTAGGAAGCCAGCTTAGTCATAAATTAAGACTAACAACTGGGTTGCGGTTGGAGTACCGGAATGCTGATTATATGGACAGAGCATCTGTTGGTTATGCAAAAGGTGAGCGTCTTTGGGGGGGGCGATTGGGGTTAGAATACTTTGCAACAAACAATACTATGATCTATGGATTAATCTCGCGGGGCTATAAAGCAGGCGGGATTAATAGTAGCTCATCGCTAGATGCTAAAAATAAAAAGTTTGATACCGAATATTTATGGAATTATGAGACTGGTATAAAAATGGATTGGTTTGATGGAAAATTAAATGGCCAACTAGCAATATTTTATCAGCAGCGACATAAAATGCAGGTAAAACAATCTTTAGTGGATTGCTCCGGAGGGGGTGCGTGTACGTTTACTGATTACTTTGAGAATGCTAAAAAAGGTGCCAACTATGGCACTGAACTGGAGCTCAACTGGCTCCCTTTTTCTGGCGTGAATTTTTATAGCAGCTTAGGTTTATTGAAAGCAATATTTAAAGATTATGAGAGTTACTCTCATGTTGAGGTCGACAGACATGCAAGCAATCCTACCCCTAAAGATCTTAGCGGAGATAAGCAGGCTCATGCGCCTTCATATCAGTTCACACTAGGCGCTGAGTTAGACCTTACAGCTAATCTTGTTGCAGGGTTAGAGGTAGAGGGAAAAGGGGCGTTTAATCTCTCTCCTCGCCACAATGCAAAATCTAATCGTTATGAATTGTTAAATTCTCATTTGAATTATAGGTATGGCGTTTGGGATTTCTCTCTTTGGGGGAGAAATTTGACAGATCGTGATGTGATTGTGCGAGGATTTGGAAGTTTTGGTAATGATCCTCGAAAAAATTATGCACTAGAACCTTATTATCAGTTTGGTGAGCCAAGAGTGATAGGTGCAACAGTTAAGTTTAACTTTTAAGATATTCCAGTCTTGACGTTATAGATTAGAGAGCAGCATTTATTTTATTCTTTTTTTAGGGGGTCGCTATGGAGTTGACTATTGATATCAGCATGTATCCCAATCAAGAGAACTTTGTTGTCCCTATTGATGGATTTATAGAGAAAATCAATAAATATAGTGACTTAAAAATAAAGACCTTTCCTACTAGCACTGTAGTGCAGGGAGAGTATAGCTATGCAATGAATGCAGTCCAAGAAACTATCTTGAGTTGCTATAAAGAATTTGGCATGGCGGTCTATGTGGTGAAGTATATTCCGGCCTATGAGGCTCTTTAATCATGGAATCATGGCTAAATTTAAGCTGGATAACTCTTGAAACATTGGCGGTAGTCCTAGCTTTTGGTTACTTGGCATTTGCTATACAAGAGAACAGCTTATGCTGGTATTTTGTTTTTTTTAGCGCAGCAATTTATGTGTGGATTTTCTTTGATGCCAGGTTATACATGGTGTCCTTGTTGAATGTCTATTATGTGCTGATGTCGCTTTATGGTTGGCAGCAATGGCGAAGGGGGGGAACGCAACAAACAGGCTTGCTTATTTCACGCTTAACACCTTTGTGTCATATCCTAGTAGTTAGCTTGGTTAGTTTGTTTTCCTTGATTATAGGGTATTTTCTGGGTGCATATACTGATGCGGAGTTGCCGTATTTGGATTCTTTTACGACGCTAGGATCAATAGTGACAACGGCAATGGTGGCAAGAAAAATTCTTGAAAATTGGCTGTATTGGATTTTTATTGATGGGGTTTCAATCTATTTGTATTTCAGCCAGAATCTTTATCAGACTGCCGTCCTTTTTGTGCTTTATGTCATATTGGCTATTTTGGGTTACTGCACTTGGCGTAAGCGCTATCTTGAGCAGAATAATCTTTGAGTAGGGTAGAATTTCTTCTAGAGAAAACACTTTCTGGCTGGAGAGGTTGGAGGACCTCTTGGCCTGATGAGCCTAGGGTTGTTAGGGAGCTACTAGGTGGGCGAACTAACCGATCTTTTTTGGTTAAATCTGGCGCCTATCAGGCAGTTGTTAGAATAAACAATGAAGATAGTATAAGTTTAGGTATCAATCGTCATCAGGAAATAGAAATACTTTCCCTGCTTCAGGAGTTCGATTTTTCTCCTAAAGTATTATTTGTGGATAGCCATACTCTAGTTAGTGATTATATTGAAGGTTATCAATGGCTTGAATCTGATCTTAACGCGCCATTAAACATAAAAAAAGTTACTAAAATTATAAATAAAATTCATAGCGTCTCGCTTCCATGCCATGCTGTAAAGCGAAATTATTTAAGCTATTGTCAGTATTACATACGACAATTACCAGTTTCGATATGCACTTTAGAGAAATTATTTTTTGATGAGCTGCTTCATGTGGCTGCAGCTATAGACAGCCAGACCTGGGCGCCAGTAATTAATCATCATGATATTGTTCCGGGAAATCTGATAGAAGCCACTACTGGATTATTTCTGATTGATTGGGAATACGCTGCTTTTGGTCACCCAGAAATAGATTTAGTTAGACTGCATGGGTTAAGTGATAAAATTTCAATAACTGAGAAGATATTTTTTTTACAGCAGGGCCTTGATAGGCTTTGGTCTCTCGTGCAAAGTTAGCTTGCTGCACTTTTTTCTATTGATTCAGGTTTGATGATTTTGCTAAAAGCAATGCCTAGTTCAAACAACAGCCACATGGGTATCGCTAGAAGGGTTTGTGAAATTATATCTGGCGGAGTCAGCAGCATGCCCAGCACAAAGCATATAACAAACACATAAGGACGTCTTTTTGCTAATTGGGTTGGATTTACGAGGCCCATCCATGACAGAATTACTATTGCGATGGGAATCTCAAAGCTCAAGCCGAATGCAAAAAATAACTTAAGGATAAAATCGAGATAACTTCGAATATCTGTCATTACTAATACACCCTCTGGGCTTACACTAGTGAAAAATGTAAAGATTAAAGGGAAAACAATATGGTAAGCAAAAGCCATTCCTCCGTAAAAGAGAGCAACGCTAGAAAGAAATAATGGGACCACTATTTTTTTTTCACGCTGGTATAGGCCCGGGGCGACAAAAGCCCAAATCTGATAAAGAATAAATGGCATTGCAGCAAATACGGATAACACTAAGGCTAACTTGAAGGGGGTTAGAAATGGTGATGTTACATCAGTAGCAATCATCGAGGATGTTGCTGGTAGATGAATTGTCAGAGGCTCTGATATATAAATATAGAGCTCATTACTATAAGCAAACAATCCTAAAAAAATAATAAAAATCACCACGATACATTGTAGCAGTCGATTTCTCATCTCTAGTAGATGAGCCACTATCGGTTGTTTTGATGATGGTGTATCAATCATTTTGAGTCATCTTTAGGAGTAATGGCGGTGGCTTCTTTTATTGTAGTGGCGGTGGTTTTGAGGTCGCGCATAATTTGCTCATTATGCAATTGTCGTTTGACGTCATCCATACCCACCTCATCTTCTAGTTGCTGGCGTGCAGATGAAAACACTTGCTTAAACCTGCCTAGCCAGAGGCTGATAGAGCGCACTGCTTGAGGCAATCGCTTCGGTCCCATTACGATTAAAGATACTACAGCAATTAAAAGTAGCTCCAAGAAGCCAATATCAAACATGGATTTAACCTATTTTATATGTTAAAAATAGCGAATATTAGGCATGAGAGCAGTTATTTTGCAGTTTTATCATCATCATGCTTGGTATTGCTTTTGACCTGCTTCTCTATGGATGCATCATTGGTTTCTGTATTTGATACGTTGCTTGATACGGAGTCTTTGAAGCCTTTTACTGCTCCCCCTAAATCAGATCCAATACTGCGTATTTTTTTTGTTCCAAAAATTATTGCAACAATGACCAAGATAATGAGTAGTTCTTGCCAGCCAGGTATCATAGCGATATCTCTTTTTTGTGATCTAGGTTATTTTAATATTAAGTTTATTGGTTTTTGATTCGTTGTTTTTTTTCTTCAAGACCTGATAAATCAAACCGACGTTCCAGTTCTTTCAGTACTGATTGGGCATTCTCCCCTAAATGAGACAGCATAACTAATGAATGAAACCATAAGTCTGCTGTTTCATAGATTAATTTTTTAGTATCCCCGGTTTGCTCTGCATCCCGAGCAGCCAGAAGGGTTTCGATGCTCTCTTCCCCAACCTTCTCTAGAATTTTATTTAATCCTTGATGGTGAAGACTGGCCACGTAGGAATCCTTAGGATCAGATTTTCTTCGAGCTTCAATAGACTCTGTTAGCTTAGTCAACACATCAGCGCTCATGTATATATCTCTCCTGGGTTTTTAACGACAGGATCTACTGTAAGCCATTCTCCGTCCTGCAATATTCTATAAAAACATGAAGCTCTTCCGGTATGGCAGGCTATACCACCTATCTGCTCAACCTGCAAAATCAGCACGTCGCTATCGCAGTCGAGACGTATTTCTTTTACATGCTGAACATGCCCAGACTCCTCACCTTTATACCACAATTTTTTGCGCGATCGAGACCAATAAACAGCACGCTGCTCTTGTACGGTGAGCGCCAATGCTTCACTATTCATCCAGGCGACCATTAACACTCTGCCTGAAGTAGCATCTTGCGCTACGACGGGAAGTAAGCCGTTTTCATCCCAAGTAATTTTGTTAATAAAGTTATCCATAGTAGTTATTATGACATCTGTTGTTATATCAGCAATATTGATTTTAGGTAAATAAGCTTAAGTGCTGAAAACTATTGCATGATGATGCTATTTTAGCAGCATCATCATTAATCCAATCATAACAAAGATTAGGCTATTTTCTGGTATGTTATTAGCAGTTTCGGACCAATTTGAAAGCCCTAATCCTAACCCGACACCTATTAATGCAGGCCCTATCCAGTCTCGTATTATTTTTTTCACAGAAACTGATCTATTCAAAACAGAAGGTGGAGTAGCAACAGATTTTTGTGTGTTAGCCTGAAGATTCTCAAGTCCCTGAAAAATAAGTTGTGGCATCTGCGGAAGCTGTTCTAGCCACTCTGGACCATGGCGTTTTAATTTTTCAATAAACGCTTTTGGCTTAAATCGTTCTTTGAGCCAGCGCTCTAGAAAAGGATGAGCGGTATCCCATAAGTCTAAATCTGGATAAAGCTGTCGCCCCAATCCTTCTATATTGAGTAATGTTTTTTGCAGCAGAACAAGAGACGGTTGTACCTCCATATCGAAACGGCGCGCAGTTTGAAACAAGCTAACAAGAATATAGCCAAATGAAATATCTCGTAATGGGCGCCCAAAAATAGGCTCACAGACTGATCGAATAGCAGAAGTAAATTCGCCTATATTGGTATCTTCCGGCACCCAGCCAGACAGAACATGTAGTTCAGCTACTTGACGGTAGTCGCGTCGAAAAATGGCGAGCAGATTTCGTGCCAGATAGTATTGATCAGCATCTGTAAGGGTTCCGATGATTGCGCAATCGATCGCAAGATATTTTGGTTCTTTTGGGTTGCTACAATCTACAAAAATATTACCGGGATGCATATCAGCATGAAAAAAATTGTGTTCAAACACTTGTGTGAAAAAAATTTCCACGCCTCTTTCCGCTAAGACTTTGAAATCCACATTATGCTGTTGCAGCGCCCCTATATCTGTAACAGGTGTCGCATAAATTTGTTCTGCTACCATTATATTTTGGTTTGTGTATGCCCAGTGGATATCGGGAACATAAAGCATGCTGGATTTTTCAAAGTTGCGGCGAAGTATGGAGGCATTCGATGCCTCGCGTTGTAGGTTAAGCTCATCAAAGATTGTGACTCTATAATTGTTGACTACCTCTATAAGCCTCATTCTCGGTCCATCAATAGTATTTTTTTCTAGCCATGTAGCGATAGACAGCATTAACTGAATATCTTGTTCAATTATATTTTTTATATCAGGACGAATTACTTTAACGACTACTTTCTGACCATCCGGGAGCACTGCAGAATGGACTTGTGCTACAGACGCCGACGCCAGAGGCTCATGGTTGAATTCTTGAAATAAATCGTCAATACTTTTATTAAGAGCCTCTTCGACAATAGTGACAAATTGCTCGTTATTAAATGGAGCGACATTATCTTGAAGGTGGCTCAGTTCAGAGCATATATCGGATGGGATTAAATCGGGGCGAGTCGAGAGTAGCTGGCCAAGCTTAACAAATATAGGCCCTAGGTTCTCCAGGGCAGCCCTCAGTCTTTCTCCTCTGGGTTTGCTGGTATTAGGAAAAAATTTCGTGACTACAAATAACAGTCTTAGGCTGCGAGGTAGCTTTTCTTTCTCGACAAATGTATCGAGTCGATAGCGCACAAAAACACGGATAATAGTAGCTAGTCGACTAATTTTCGACATTTTTAGGTATCCTTTACGTGTTTCAAGTGTTTATTATCATTTAAAAAAATACTATCCATCTTGTTTTTTACTTTGCTGGTGCGAGCTGCTAGGCGCTCCACTTCGTTACGTGTATGTTGAATTGCCTCATTGAAGTCAACAACCTCATTGAGGCTTGGTGTTAAGCGTGCCTCTTCTTGACTAAATTCCACAGCCCCTGTTACAGCTCGTTTGAATATATTTTTCTTCCAGTCGATAGATGACCTTAATGATTTTCCAATTAAATGTGCAGGAATATCACCAATTAGATCTGAAAGCCCAGTTTCCCATTCTATGTCTAGATTTTTTAGAAGCTGTTGGAGCTGGCCAAGCAGCTCTTGGTCACCGGAAATTGTGACGCCTGAATCAAAAAAAGAGACGCGCTGATCGCCATTAATAGATAAAGAGCCTAAAGATAGGACGCTTCCCTTAAGGACGGCATCTGCAGCGCCTTTGTGATGATGCTCTAAGTGGACCGTTTTTCCCCCGAAAATAATATAGAAAGAAATTGAGGGAGATGTGCATTCTATTTCAAGAACCTTATTTCTTAGCCTGCCAATAGCATTTTGACTAGAGTGATCATATTCTAGCGCCTTATTGAGAGTGACCTCAAGAGACTTTAGAGCTGGACCTTTAGCTTTTTTAAAAATTTTATTTTTCATAAGATCGAGAATCAAGACTTAAAACCTCGATGTAGAGCGACGATGCCGCCAGTCATATTATAATATTCAGTGTTTACAAAATTAGCATCTGTCATCATATTCTGTAGGGTATTTTGGTCTGGATGCATGCGTATGGATTCCGCTAAATATTGGTAACTATCGCTGTCATTAGCTATAAAGTCACCAATTTTTGGGAGTAATTTAAATGAGTAAAAATCATAGAACTTTTTAAGAACAGGGTTGGATGGCTTGGAGAATTCTAACACCAATAAGCGGCCACCAGGCTTTAATATGCGGTTCATGGACCGGAGAGCCATATCTTTATCGGTGACATTTCTTAGACCGAAAGCAATGGTAATGCAGTCAAATGTGTTATCTGGAAATGGCAAACATTGAGCGTCAGCCAAAGTGTAAAGAACCTGATTTGAGCATCCCATATCAATCAGCTTGTCACGCCCAATTCTCAGCATAGACTCATTGATATCAACTAATATTATTTTCCCTGTTTTGCCTACAATCTTTGAAAATTTAGCAGTTAGATCACCTGTGCCGCCAGCAACGTCTAGTACTGATTGCCCAGCTCTAACTCCAGATAATTCAATAGTGTAGCGCTTCCAGAGCCTATGAACACCTACAGACATCAGGTCATTCATTAAATCGTATTTTGCAGCTACAGAATGAAATACGTCAGCCACCTTTGTGGCTTTCTCCTCAATGGGTACAGTTTTGAAGCCAAAATGTGTTGTTTTGTTATCTGTCATTGGAAAAATACACGCTCTTGTGGGGGGATCAATTATATACCGATGTTATCTCGTTGTCCTTGAGCGCGCTAGCTAAGGATGCTGTTGGCAGAAACCTGAGTATTTTTTAATAGTTTCTTTTCACTTTGAGCTACTTTTTTGATTTATACAAAAGATTTACTACAGCAGATTTTGGTAGGAATCGTTTAGACAAGAAAACACAATGACCACATTTTTTAATTAATTAAGGCGCGCCATGTTTTGCATATGACTACATTTTTTGATGCCAATATCTGATGGTTTGTGTCGTATATTTTTTGTTAAAATGCTAGATTAAACCCTGTTTTATTGACGAAACCCTGTACAGGACATTCAAAGACACTGGGAAGTAAAATGCGCTTAATTATTATTTTTATGACAACCTTTGCCATATCTGCTTGCTTGCCTTTAAAGCAGTCAAGTTACTTAGCGTCTTTTGTTAAAGAGAAGCCTTTATCGACTTTACCGGAAGTGAGGGATGTGCAGGTATCCGGTGATAGAAAAACAATTAAAGTAGAAAATCGGGCTGTTGTCCCTTATTTTGAGGTTATTTTCCATGATATAAATAACCCTATTTTTTCTGAAACGGAAGAGAGTAATGAGCAGATAAATTCAAAATTAGTGGGGATACCCGTTGAGCTACTCCAGCGTGTTACAGATCAATCCTATAGGTATTTTATGAGTGAAATGAAAGCACAGGGCATAGAGATACTTCCCATTTCGTCATTAAGTAACTCACAGACGTACCAAAAATTTTTGATGAGCAGGACTGAAGAAAAAGTAGATGTAATGTCTATTTCGCCATCGGGAATGAAATTGCCTAATTTATCAGACATTAAAGGCAAACAGATAAGTAAAATTATGGATGAGATGAATGCCTCTGTTATGGATGTAACTTTGTATGTAAATCATATGGACAAGATTCAAGACGAAGCATCAATCTCAACTAATGGTCTTAAAGTTGAGCAAAAAATTTCTGTGACCAGCGGCTCTAGGATGAAATTTTTTGGGTTAGAGGCCTCCAGATGCCAAGGATATTGCTTGAGTCCGGTGGTGAGTGCCAAATTGGGCAAGTCGATTTACAGTACTGAAAAGGTAGGAGATCTTGTACGAAAAATAAAAATATCTGAAAAGATAGAGCCTGAAAAACAAACAGCTATGAAGCAAGGAGACCTTAAATCACAGGCTATTGACCTTAGCAGAAAAGCAGTTGATCTTAGCGAGAAGGCTATAGATTGGGTTTCCACACTTTCAGCAAAAGACGATGATGCTGCTGTATATGAACTTCATGCAGATCCAGTTGAATATGAAAAAATTGTTAGTCAAATCTTAAGAGACTCAACCAAAAAATTAGTCCACGGAATTACTTATTATGACCCTAGTGATATAAAGGCAGATAAGTAATCAGATAGCGGTTCTTAACTTGAGTTTGATTTATTTAGTAGGGAGCTCATCATGTTTAAGGAGTTCACTTACATCCCTGTGCCATAAAGCTTTGGATTTCCAAAAAATATTTTGCATTGGTCTTATTGAGGGGTCAGTGTCCAGTGTTCCTGCTGGAATGACAATAGCTTTCTTGGTCTTTCCCAACCATGGGAGGGAAGATCCACATTTTTTGCAGAAAGCTGTAGCGAAGTGTTTCGTCTCTTTGGGTTCAAAGCACTGAACTAGTAGTGCGCCCGCAGTCCACCTGAAGTGCTCTTTTGCAATTAAAATGTTTGATGCAAAAGCGCTACCCGTAAATTTTCTGCACCTACTGCAATGACAATACTGAAATATGCCTAGATTTCCAGAAATTTCATAGGCTACCTGTCCGCACAGACAGCTACCTCTGGCAATTTCGCTATTAGTCATGCGCTACTTGTGGCCTCAGCCACTCTGTCTTCTAGGTATTTAATAATATCTGATGACTCATACATCCAGTGTATATCAGTATCATTGGCTTCAATTTTTAGGCAGGGAACTTTTAATTTTCCACCAGCCTCAAGCAATTCTTGGCTACTGTGGTCGCATAATCTTGGATCGATTAATTTGACAGACAAGCTATGTTTCTTAATTGTACGTCGAACTTTTACACAAAAAGGACATGCTGGATATTGGAATAAAGTAAGGCCGGCAGTTTTTTCATTTAATTTAGCTTGTGAGGATGGATTTCTTTTAATGATTTTAGGAGAAAAGATCCAATTGAGAGATAGAATCAGTGAGCCTAATATCCAGCGAATAACTGCCATTTTTTATGCCTATTGAATAAGAATTTTTTAGTTTTTTTCCCAAAAAGGGCTATTTATCCGGTAAGTATAACTGATGGAAAGCAACCGATAAAAGAATAAAATCTTGTGTTGGTTTATTAATTTTTTTGTTTATGCTATAAAAATTTATAGTGCCTAAATTCTGATCGTTGGCATAGTTAATTAGTTATATCTGCCAATTTAGTTTTTTTTCAATCGAAGCAATTATCATTCCTGCAATATCTTGCCCCGTTGCAGATTCGATTCCTTCAAGTCCCGGGGAAGAATTCACCTCTAACAGCAGCGGTCCTGATTTAGATCGAATGATATCGACCCCAGCTACCTGTAAGCCAAGTACTTTAGCTGCCTTTATGGCGAGCATTTTTTCCTCCATCGTTATTTTTACTACAGATGCTGTGCCTCCTTGATGAAGGTTGGCGCGAAATTCACCAGGAGCCGCTGATCTTTCAATCGAAGCAACAACTTTCCCGTTGATCACAAAACACCTTAAATCTTTCCCATTGGCCTCTTTGATGAATTTTTGTACCAAGAGGTTTGCACGTAAAGATTTAAACGCGTTAATGACGCTTTCTGCAGCTTTTTGTGTTTCAGCCAAAACAACGCCTCTTCCTTGTGAGCCCGTTAGTAATTTTACGATTAGTGGTGCGCCTCCAACCATATTGATGAGATCTTTTGTATCTATAGGCGAGTTAGCAAAGCCAGAAGTAGGAATGTTAATGCCATTTTTTAGCATAAGCTGTAACGAAAATAGCTTATCTCTTGACTGAGAAATGGCGGTAGATGTGTTTGTTGTATAAACCCCCATGCTTTCAAATTGGCGAGCTAATGCTGTACCATAAAATGTTGCGCTAGGCTTAATACGAGTAATAACAGCATCTAGATTGCCAAGTAATTTTCCTCCGCGATAATGTGCTTCAGGCTTGGTAGCATCTAGTTTCATGTAGCATTGCATCACATTCAGAAAAATGATGTTATGACCTCGTTGCTCTGCAGCTTCAAGTATTCTTTGGTTGCTATACAATTCTTCGTTGCTTGCAAGCAGCGCTATATTTAAGCCGTTCTTTGTTGTTTTTTTCTTGCCGTAGAGTTCTGAAATTTTTTCATCAGTAATATCTCCCATTAGGCATACTTCGGCTGGATCAACAATAAGTCTTCCGTTCATCGCTTCTCGGCCTAGAAGCATCCTAAAGCCCATAGAGTCACGATTAGCAAGAGTGAGCTCTATCTCCCAGAGTTCATCGCCTAATTTAAGTGGAGCGCTTACAACATACCGAGTTTCTGTCAATCCGGTCGAACTTTTAATGACCCTTTTGTCTATAACGGCGCGCTCACATCTGACTACTGTTCTCCTATTTTTTTGTATGGGGTGAACCTCAAAGCTGACCCAAGATACACCATCTCGATGAAAATTTTGTATGTTGAATGCCTGTATAGATGAAGTTTTTGCGCCAGAATCTACTCTGGCCCTAATAGCATGTAGGCCTAAAGCAGGAAATGAACACCATTCTTCTGATCCAATGGTTTTTTTGTTAGCTGATATATTCAATATGTTGCCTCTTAGTAAGTATTTTAGCCCATCATGATGTTAAAATAATTTAGCCCACTGCACTAATAGTTAGATTATAGTGCGTCTATTTGGATCCAAAATTAACGATAAAGCTGACATGTTACGACTTAGTGATATTAGATTACATCTTAATCATACCGATGAAGAATTAAATAAAGCAATAATTGAAAAGCTGAACCTTGCAGATGAAGATTTATTGGGGTTTAGTATTTTCAAGAGAAGCTATGATGCACGAAAAAAGACTAATATTGTCCTTATATATCAGTTGGATGTAATGTTGACGACTATTGCGCAATGTAGGGTATTGGAGCAGTACAACGATCAGCCATTCTTGACGTTATCTCCGGATAATAGCTACCATTTTGTCGCGAAAAATATTGAAAATTTTCCTCAAGATAATCAGTTTCGCCCCCTTATTATTGGCTTTGGTCCCTGTGGGATCTTAGCTGCTTTAATTCTGGCGCAAATGGGATTTAAGCCAATAGTGTTAGAGAGAGGCAAGGATGTAAAATCTCGCACTCGAGATACTTGGGGGTTTTGGCGGAGCAGTAAGCTTAATACGGAATCTAATGTGCAATATGGAGAGGGCGGCGCAGGCACTTTTTCTGATGGTAAACTTTGGAGTCAGGTAAAAGATAAGCGATATCTGGGGCGTAAAGTTTTAACTGAGTTTGTGAAAGCGGGTGCTCCAGAAGAAATCATGTATGTTAGCAAGCCACATATTGGGACTTTTAAGTTGGTGCCAATGGTGGAAAATATTCGCAATCAAATTATTGAGCTTGGTGGAGAGGTGCGCTTCGAGACCAAAGTAGATTCAATCATTCGAGACACTTTGCCGTTGCTAGAAATTAAAGAGGGCCTTGTTGGTAAAAATGTAGGTCAAATTGCTGGTGTTGTTTTAGATTCAGGTGAGGTTATAAAAAGTCGACATGTAATTTTGGCTATCGGCCATAGCGCCAGAGACAGTTTTCAAATGCTTTTGGAGCAGGGTGTTTATATTGAGCCCAAACCTTTTTCTATTGGATTTCGTATTGAGCACCCTCAAAAAGTTATTGATAAGGCTAGATTTGGCGAACATGCAGGGCACCATATTTTGGGTGCTGCAGATTACAAGTTGGTGCATCATTGTAAAAATGGACGCAGTGTGTACAGTTTTTGTATGTGCCCAGGAGGCACTGTTGTAGCTGCCGCTTCTGAGGAAGGAGCCGTCGTCACTAACGGGATGTCGCAATATTCTCGTAATGAGCGCAATGCCAATTCAGCCATTGTGGTTGGAATAAACCCAGAGAAAGACTACCCGGAGCACCCATTGGCTGGTATTGATCTTCAGCGACAATTAGAAACTCTGGCTTACAAGTTGGGTGGATCCAACTACAACGCTCCCGCGCAGCTTGTTGGCGACTTTCTTCAAAACAAACCATCCGATAAACTTGGGTCAGTCACTCCATCTTATGCCCCAGGCATAACTTTGGGTGACCTTGGTCAGGCGCTACCTTCGTTTGCTATTGAAGCTATCCGTGAGGCAATCCCGGCATTTGAGGATAAAATAAAAGGTTTCTCTATGGCAGATGCAATTTTGACTGGCGTGGAAACTAGAACTTCTTCTCCTGTCTGCATAAGACGTGGAAAGGACTACCAGAATATAAATACTCGTGGACTGTATCCTGCGGGAGAAGGAGCTGGCTATGCTGGAGGTATTTTGTCTGCAGGTATAGATGGAATAAAAGTGGCTGAAGCTGTAGCTTTAGACATACTAGGAGCCCCTACTACATAAGCTTTAGGCCTTTGTTCTTTCCGATAGATTGATTTAGATAAGAACTACAATTTTCTGTATAATATTTCCTTTTTGATTATTTGATCATTATGACTACTTTAACTGTCCAGCCATATATTCCTCAGTCTGCTCCAGCGCTGTTTTCTCACCGTAAGTATTGGGCAGAATGCTATGGTATTGCCCCCTTTCTCCCAATGAGCCGACAGGAGATGGATGAACTGGGCTGGGATACCTGCGATATTATCATTGTTACCGGTGATGCTTATGTTGATCACCCTAGTTTTGGTATGGCGGTAATCGGCAGAAGTCTGGAGGCACAAGGATTCAGGGTTGGAGTTATCGCTCAGCCAGACTGGAGTTCAAAAGATGCCTTTATGGGGCTAGGTAAACCAAATCTTTTTTATGGTGTTACATCAGGCAATATGGATTCCATGATTAACCGCTATACTGCAGATCGACGCATTAGGAACGACGATGCGTATACGCCCAATAATGCTGGTGGAAAGCGCCCAGATCGAGCTGTAACAGTCTATTCTCAGCGCTGTAGAGAGGCATACAAAAATGTCCCATTAGTGATTGGAAGTATTGAGGCTAGCTTGCGTCGTTTAGCTCATTATGATTATTGGACTGACAAAGTTCGTCGTTCTGTTTTGGTCGACTCCACCGCAGATATCTTGCTTTATGGTAATGCAGAGCGGGCTATCATTGAAATTGCTCATCGCATTTCTTCGGGAGAAAAAATTTCTGATATTACTGATGTGCGTGGAACAGCATATATTTCCAAGAAGATGCCTAATGGATGGAGAGAAATAGATTCTACTCGCATTGATGCTCCCGGAAAAATAGATCAACTTTATAGCCCTTATGAGGCGACCGACCAAAAAAACCCTTCGAATTGTCCATCAAATACAAAGAGTCTTGAGCAGGATAAAAATAATATCCCACAAGTGCTTTCTATACTGCCTAGCCCAGATGCAAAATCTTCGGATGATGATAAAGTCTATATCAGGCTGCCATCTTACGAAAAGCTTAGAAATGACCCGGTTCTTTATGCTCATGCATCGAGAGTCTTCCATAAGGAAACTAATCCCGGTAATGCCAGGGTTTTGGTTCAACGCCATGGAATCCATGAGCTTTGGGTAAACCCTCCACCGATTCCTTTAGATACAAAGGAGATGGATTGGGTTTTTGATCACTCATATCAGAGGGTTCCCCACCCAGTATATGGAGATGCAAAAATTCCTGCTTACGAGATGATTCGATTCTCTGTCAATATCATGCGTGGTTGTTTTGGCGGCTGCACATTCTGCTCCATCACTGAGCATGAGGGAAGAATTATACAAAGTCGCTCTGAGGACTCAATCATTAGTGAAGTTGAAAAAATTAGAGATATGGTTCCTGGTTTTACTGGCACCATATCTGACTTAGGTGGCCCCACTGCAAATATGTACAATCTTACTTGCAAAAGCAAAGAAATCGAAGAGAGCTGCCGAAGACCCTCTTGTGTATTTCCAGGTATATGTAAAAATTTGATTACTGACCATAGCCCTACTACTCAGTTATATCGTCGAGCTAGAAATGTGCCTGGAGTAAAGCGGGTGGCAATTGCCTCAGGTTTACGATATGACCTGGCGATAGAGGATCCAGAGTACGTAAAAGAATTAGTAACACATCATGTTGGAGGGTACCTAAAAATTGCCCCTGAGCATACTGAAGATCAGCCATTATCGATGATGATGAAGCCAGGAATGGGTGCATATGATAGCTTTAAAAAAATGTTTGATAAGTACTCTAAAGAAGCAGGTAAAGAGCAGTACTTAATCCCATATTTCATTGCTGCTCATCCGGGAACCACTGATGAAGACATGATCAATCTGGCGATTTGGTTGAAAAGCAATGAATTTCGAGTAGATCAAGTTCAGAATTTTTATCCATCTCCCATGTGTGTTGCTACCGCAATGTATCACTCTGAAAGAAATCCTCTGAAAAAAGTTAAATATAAAAGCGACAAGATTCTTAGTGCAAAAACGAAAGCGCAGCGCGTGCTACATAAGGCCTTGCTGCGTTATCATGATCCAGATAATTGGGCTTTAGTTCGAGATGCTTTGAAAAAATCCGGTTTTGCTAAGCTCATTGGCGAAGGTAAGCACCATTTGGTCCCATCAGAGGGTGCAGAACAAAAAGGTAAGAGATTGCAGATGAGAAGAGGGCAGATAGCATTAACCCAACACAATGGCTTGCCACCTCAAAAATTTAAAGCAATAACAAAAAATAAAAAACCTAAAAAGGGCCTCAAAAGAACTCGACTTTAATAAAAAGAAAATTATTTTGGTTGCATTAGCTGCACAATTTGAACATCTGGCTCTCGACTTTTTTCCGTATTATGCAGTGCCGTTAAGTATGCATGCCAATACTTGGCATGATTGCTAGCAAGATCATAAAGATAACCCCAGGTGTATATACCACTGTCGTGCAAATCACTAAAAGTAAGCTTGAGAGCATAGTTTCCAGAAGACTCTACATTGCAGATTTTAATGAACTTTTTGCCATATTGTAAAATCTCTTGCCCTTTTCCATGCCCGCGGACCTCTGCGCTAGGCGAGTGAACACGGAGATATTCACCCGTAAGAATAAAATGATCACCATTGCTGTATTCTAAAGACAAACTACCTTCTTTTTTGCAAAGTTTTATTTTGATCGGAGCCATTTGGTCGACCTATTTGTAACATTAATTTAATTAATATATTGTTTTAAGTGAGCCACAAAATAACTGCACTCAATGGTAAAGTATGAGTTTAAATATCGAATGTATTCTGTGCTGTAATGTTGCAGTCTGCAAGAATCATTTTTTAGTAGTTAAGTAAATTTTAGCTGAATTGGAAGTTTTAATGAGAAAAATGAAGGTATGTGGGCTGCTATTATTTGCTATCTTTTTAAGTTCATGCGCCTCAATGACGACCACCTACGAAAAACCAGAAGTAAGTTTAGTGAGTTTTCAGCCGTTATCTCGCAAAGGCATGGAGCAGACGATCATGATTCAGTTAAACATCAAGAACCATACTAAGAAAGAATTAAGTATATCAAAATTTTCTTACAGCCTTAAGGTAGAAGAACTGGAAGCCGCTAGGGGTGTGTTTTCTAACTTAAAGCCCATACCTGCTTTTGGTGCCACCAAGATAGAACTTCACGCAACTATGAATATTTTTTCTGCTTTCAGGATTTTGGAATCTGCTATTAAAAGCAAGAATGGTGCTATTAGATATGCGCTAAATACCAAGATTCATTCTGCATGGTGGAAACTTGCATCGACCTCGGCGAAGTCTGGTCAGATCAACCTAGGTAGCACGTACAACCTTTAGTTTATAGTTTGAATTTTTAGTTCTATATTGATGGCTTACATCAAATAAAGTGTTAATTTCAGAGAGACATGCATGGAAATAACAACGGATACTATGAGTGGAAAAAAGCAGGCGCATTTGGTTGCTGTAAATAACTCATG
>MEHZ011528812.1_pt1 | contig 21152 bp, 35 predicted proteins | sample 897221 | NCBI WGS metagenome assembly MEHZ01 (sample SAMN05514161, study PRJNA337945) | marine metagenome | isolation source: marine surface water | place: Arctic Ocean | collected 2007-12-13
GCGAAAGCGTCCTCGATTCAAGTACGAGACACGGCATCATCTACAGGCTTTCGACAAACAATTAGTACTACCGAACTTAGGTTATCCCAAAAGCGTATTGACGTTGAAGAAAGTAATAGGAAAGCTGTTCAAGCGAAAAGAGAACAAGTAGCTGATAGTTTACAAAAGTATCAACTAGCTATATTAGAGTTAGAAAATAATACAGAAGTAGCAGGAGAATTAGGACCCTTACAGTACCTTTCGGGGTTAACAGACATTCCTATGGATAAAATTATTAACATACTACTGTTAATTATTATATTTGTATTCGATCCATTAGCAATAGCATTAGTAGTAGCAGCAAACTTTGCATTTGATCAAGCTTATAAGAGAAACCTTTACGGTGAATTGGATGACGAACCCAAACCAGACTTGTGGAGTGACTTAGATAATGGAAGAAATTGGGACCCTGGTTATGAAGAGTACCTAAAGGGGGCGAAGTTGAAGGATGATGTTTCGTATGTAGAACATCAGGATGAACCTGATTTACCCGATCCGAATAATGATTTAGTAGCTGCAAAAGAAGAGTATGACGAAGAGATAGAAACATATATGGACTCGACTATACACCCACCAGCACCAAAAGCACCTATTAATAACGAAAAAGAGGTAGTAGCACCTCCCCCTGCTGAAGAAGAATGGAAAACATTAAATGAAGATGATTCAGAAATAACTGAACCTAAAGAAGTAAAGCAAGTACTTCAAAGAGCTCCTTCAAGACAGAGAGTGCTATTTACTGATGGAACCGAAGGTTGGGTTTCTAATGACAGTACAGACCTAAATGACGAAAATAAAATTACCTACATGTAAATTTGTAGGCCTGAAAAGTTTTTCGTATCTTATGATATAAATTAAAACTAGTTATATGAGCAGCAGAGAGATTATGAATGCCCAAAGCGGTATTGACCCAAGTAAAAGAAAAGCAATTGATATTCTAAAAGAAGAGTACCCAGTAATTTACCAAGGCTATAAAGATATTATAGATGAGCAATTCGAACTATTTGCTAAAAAGCATTTAGATTACGGAATGCATAATGTATCTGCAGGTACTAACCTAGAGACAGCTCAAGAGAAAGAGTTCGCAATGACTGGTCTATGGTATAGGTTGTCTGATAAGATTAACCGATGGAAGAATATGATCATCTCTGGCCGTAAAGCAGAAAACGAAACTCTAATAGATACTTTTCAAGATATTACAAACTACGGGATTATTTCTCAATTAGTTAGCAGAGGAATGTGGACTACAGAAGAAACAGATAAGTAATATGAAGAAGATATACGCAGACTCGGAGAAGGGTAAAACTAATCCGTTAGTGAAGACCGTTTGGGAGAGTAAGATTAAACAAACTCCTTCAAAGAATAAGCATATCTCCTATAGTTCCATTAGTACTTATAATAAATGTCCTAAGTTATGGGAATTGCAATACCTACGTAAAGCAGTTCCATTTAGACAAAATATATATACTTGTTTTGGTACTGCTATGCATGAAACTATGCAGACTTGGTTAGAGACTATGTACCACGATAAAGTAAAGACTGCTAATGAGATGGATAAGCATCAATTATTATATGATAATATGATAAAGGCTTATAGGTCCGGTAAAGCTCAAAACGGACATGAACACTTTACTACCTCAGATGAACTTAATATGTTCTGGTTAGAAGGTAAGCACATACTTGATTTCTTAGAGAAAAAAAGAGCTGCATACTTTAGTACTAAGAATATGAAATTGGCAGGCATAGAGACGCTCTTATACCAGGAGATAAAGCCTGGCGTGATGTTTAAAGGACTGGTTGATCTAGTATTTTACCACCCCAACACTGATAGATGGTCGATAGTAGATATTAAAACTTCTACCGCAGGGTGGAGAGATAGTCAAAAGAAAAATCCTAACTTAACTGCTCAAGTAATTCTGTATAGAGAGTTCTTTGCAAAGCAATTCGGTATAGAGAAAGATAAAATAGATGTAGAATTTTTTATAGTTAAGAGAAGAGTACCTAAAGATGCTGAATTTGCTTCTATGCAAAAGAGAGTACAGCAGTTTAGTCCTTCATCAGGCCCTAGGAAAACTAAGGAGGTTATGGAATCTATGAATAATTTTATAAAAGATGTCGTAGGGGAAGACGGTAACTATATAGATAAAGAATATAAGTGTACTAATCCTTTTGGAAAATGTGAGCACTGTTCTTCACTTTTATAGATTTTATATATATTTATATATAGCAAATTAAACAGTTATGATCAAAAATGAAAAACTTACTTCGGTAAAAATTACACAGCCACTCTTTGATAAATTCAAAATGGCAGCACTTCAAGAAAACTTTTCTTTTAAAAAGCTTGCCGATCGGGCTATTTTTCTCTATCTTACTGATAAAGACTTTAGAGAGAAAGTACACAAAATAAATTCAATAAACATTAAAAAGTAGATGAAAGATAAGTTTCGTTATATTCCAAAGAAAGATAGAAAAAAGATTCTACTTCTTTCCGATGATATTAGAATGCACTCTGGTGTAGCAACTATGTCCAGAGAGATAGTTATGAATACAGCACACCATTTTAATTGGTATCAATTAGGAGCAGCTTTAGAACACCCAGAAAAAGGTAAAATCTTTGATTTGAATGATGATTTAAATAAGAGACTTAACATGACTGATGCTGATGTAAAGGTAGAACCTTGCACTGGCTATGGTGACCCAGATAAAATAAGAGCTCTTCTTGGTCAAGAAAAACCAGACGCAATTTTTATATTTACGGATCCAAGATATTGGATTTGGTTATTTGAAATGGAAAGAGAGATAAGATCTAAAATTCCAATCTTCTGGTTAAATATCTGGGATCAATACCCTGCACCGTTATATAATGAAGTGTATTATAACTCTGTAGATTGTTTAATGGCTATCTCTAAACAGACTAAAAATATAAATGAAATTGTATTAGGAGAAAAAGCTAATAGTAAAACTATCGAATATGTACCTCACGGTATAGATGATCAAGCTTTCTTTCCTATCAAAGAAGATCATCCTTCTATAGAGAATTATAAGACATTCAGAAAAGACCTCTTTAATGGTAAGGATATTGACTATGTAGTATTTTTTAACTCAAGAAATATCCAAAGAAAGCATCCTGCAGATACTATACTAGCATTTAAATTATTTTGTGATAAGATAGGAAAAGAAAAAGCAGCAAAATGTGCCCTAGTGATGAAAACTGAGATATCTTCACCTCATGGTACAGACTTAAGAGCTGTAAAAGATGCATTATGTGATGAGGATATGAATATATTCTTTAATCAAGAAAGACTCACACCGGAGCAAATGAATTTACTCTATAATGTAGCAGATACTACGGTCTTGATGTCCTCTAATGAAGGTTGGGGATTAGCTCTAACTGAATCTATGATGTCAGGTACTATGTTCATAGGGAACGTAACTGGAGGTATGCAAGATCAGATGAGATTCGAAGATGAAGATGGTAAGTGGATGGAATTATCACCTGACCTACCATCTAATAATAGAAAGACTATATCTAAACATGGAGAATGGTGCTTACCAGTATGGCCTACCAACTCAGCAATGATGGGATCACCTTTAACTCCTTACATCTTTGATGATAGATGTAGCGCTGAAGATGCAGCAGATAGATTAGTTGAAGCTTATAACTTAGGACCAGAAGAAAGAAGTCGAAGAGGGCAAATAGGAAGAGATTGGGCAATGTCCGAAGAAGCTATGATGACAGCTAGAACTATGGGTAACAGAGTTATTACAGTACTAGATGATGCATTCGAAAAATTCGAACCAAGACCATCATTTGATTTGATTAAAGTAGAAAATATTGAAAAACGTAAAGTAACACATAAACTAACAGGTTATTAATATGAACAAACCACTATTCATCATAAGTGCTCCTATGGATACCTATTCAGGATATGGAGCAAGATCAAGAGATATAATAAAAGCAATTATTGCAACAGATAAGTTTGATGTAAAGCTCCTATCTCAAAGATGGGGCAATACTAGATTTGGATATTTAGCAGACCATAATGAAGAGAGTATGCTAAGCTTAATTATTCCCAAGGTAGATAATAAGCCTATGTACTGGATGCAAATTACAGTACCTAACGAGTTCCAGAAGGTAGGAACATATAACATAGGATGTACTGCAGGAATGGAAACTACACAAGTAGCTCCAGAGTGGTTACAGGGAGTCAATAGAATGGACGTAGTAATTACATCCTCTAAACATTCCAAGAATGTATTCGAACAGACTGTTTACGATATGAAAAATAATGATACAGGAGCAACAGATCAGCTTAAATGTCAAACTCCAATAGAAGTTATATTTGAAGGAGTAGATACTGAGAAATATTTTAAGAAAGTATCGACTCTAAACCTAGACTTAATTAACGAACAGTTCTGCTATTTGGTTGTAGGTCAATGGATGCAAGGCGGAATGGGACAGGATAGAAAAAACATACCCTATACTATTAAGACGTTCTTGGAGACATTTAAAAATAAAATGGGATCAACTCCAGCACTTTTACTTAAGACAACATCTACTAATACCTCTATCATGGGCGAGAAGAGAATGTTAGAGCAAATTGATGCTATTAGAAAGACAGTAAAAGGAAAGTTACCAAACGTATACTTACTTAATGGAGATTTATCTGATCAAGAAATGAACGAACTATATAATCATTCTAAAGTTAAAGTTATGGTTAGCCATACTAAAGGAGAAGGTTTTGGGAGACCATTACTTGAGTTTACCACAACAGGCAAACCGATTATAGCCTCAGCATGGTCAGGCCAGGCAGACTTCTTAGATGCTAATAAAAGTATATTGCTTGGAGGAGATTTACAGAATGTAGATAAGTCCGCAGCAGTTAAAGGAATGATATTAGAAGAAGCAAAGTGGTTTACTCCAAACGATGCAGAGGTACATAAGGCTTATAAAGAAACTTTTAAGCACCTAAAGAATGCATTAACAGGAGCCAAGCAACAGAAGAGCAGAACATTAAAAGAATTTAAATTATCAGATATGTTTGTAGTAGTGGATGAATTCCTAACTAGAAACCTACCGGCACCTGTTGTAATGACAGCATTAAAATTACCAGAATTACCAAAATTATAAAATATGAAAGATAACTTAGTTGAATGTAAGAAGTGCGGAGGAAACGCATGCTATGAGCAGCATATAAGCGAATCAGTTACAACATGGTTATGCATGGGATGCGGCTTTACTACCTCTACATTAATGGTAGAAGGATCGAAACCCTTAAAAGACCTATATGAAACTACTCCCGAACTATATAAAGACTTAATAACTGAAGATACAGACGGACGCTTCTGGTGCCCCTCTACTATAACCCTACCTGGAAAAGGAATGGTATTCTTAGACGGCTCAGCAAAAGATAAATGGAACTGGTCTGCAGTAAAGGTTAAGGACTTAACTAAAGAAGAGATTGATTCTAAAAAGTTCCCTGAAGGTCAGACATTCAAGATGGATATGAATAACGCACAGTCGTTTAAACCGAATGACTTTATGGATGCTTTAGAAGTAATAGGTTTTTATAATGGCTAGTAATGTATTAATTGTAGGCGGAGGTTCTAAACTAGGTTTAGAGCTATCTAAACAATATTCAAAACAAAAGGATACTCAAGTAGATATTATTACCAGCACTCCTTTACTAGACATGGAACATCACCTAGTTAATTGGAAGAACTTGACTCCAGAAACAATACAACAAGCAGCACAATCTTTTGACTCAAAAGTATACGATACCATTATTTTTAACCAAAACATGTACATGCCTCATAAGCTGTGTTATTATGTAGATGCTAAAGAACCTATAGAGGGTACAGTTAAACTCTTACAACATTGTCACTTAATTAATAACTTACTACCAGGTATATTACTAAACGGAATTAAAACAAAGTTGAACCAAGATACAAAAGTAGTATGGTTTCTTTCCGGAATGGTACATGGTTGGAGACATAAAAGCTCACCAGTTGGATTCGCAGCATATGCAAATACAAAAGCACAGAACTATTATAATATGACAGGTTTTAATTCAATAAGTCCTGATAAAGGAATATTTGTCGCAATTAATCCTGGACACTTCGGAATTGATAGTGGCGGTGATACATATGAAAAAGCAGCATACGATGTAATCAGAGGAATAGCAGTAATAGAGCAATCCCACTCCGGTAAATTTGTATGCATATCCCCTACTGAAGCACCAGAAGGTTATATAGGTACTTGGAAAACAGAATTATACGATTATGATTTTATAAACGAACGATACTAATGAAAATAAGTTACGCAATAACAGTATGTAATGAGTTTATAGAAGTACAGAAGTTAATAACGTTTTTACTTTCTTATAAACGGTCTCAAGATGAGATAGTAGTGTTGTATGATCAAAGCAACGGTAATCAAGAAATCGCTAATTACTTATCTAAGAAGAAAGTAAACTTGCACAAGGGTAATTTCGAGGGACATTTCGCAGATTGGAAAAACAAACTCACATCTCACTGTAGTGGAGATTATATATTCCAAATAGACGCTGATGAAATACCTAACCAGTATCTAATTCAATATCTTCCTACTCTCATAGAAAGCAACCCCGATAACGAAATGTACTATGTACCTAGAGTTAATACCGTAGAGGGCCTAACTCAAGAATATATTGAGAAATGGAGATGGAATGTTAATGATAAAGGATGGGTAAATTGGCCTGATTATCAAATGAGAATATGGAAAAATAAACCTGAGATAAGTTGGGTTAATAAAGTTCATGAGGTATTAAAAGGTTTTCAATCATATGCACCATTACCTTCAGAAGAGAGTCTAGCATTATATCACCCTAAACAAATAGAAAGACAAGTTAAACAGAACGACTATTACGATACATTATGATAAAACTTCAAGGAATTAAGACAGGAGATTACATACTTACAGGACGGTTTAAGAATAAAAAAGTAAAGGTTGACTCAATTACATACGACACCCACGGCATGCCTCTAATTAACGGCAGGAATGCTTGTACCTTTAGGGCAGTTACATCGAAATTATAGTTAGAACCGGCTATTTATTAATATGGACGTACTAAATATATTGCAGGAGAATAAACATCATGAAGGTAGAATACTTTTTATAGGGTGTAAAGAATTTACAGTTGCAGAAGCAATTTTTGAAGCTGTTAACTCCGGAAAGTATCCTAAAAGAGATTTTAGCTTCTATGTAGATAAGAGTAAGAAGGGATGGCAAAAATACTATGACTTAACTTTATCTATTCAGAACAATCTTAAGTTAAAAGCAGACCTTAACAGAGTAGAAAATATATTAGAAGTGAACCACTCAGACTCTCAAGATATATCAGTACTAGTTTTAGAAGGGCTTAAAGTACCTCAGGTTGTAGAAGTCTATAATAGTATCAAATCGTCTATTAAGTCATCAGTATTAATTATTGTAACTGTAGATCAAATTCAAAATACCAACTTTAAAGACAGACTAAATTCAGAATTTAATACACAACATGTTGTACATCTGGATAAGTTTTCGTATATTGAAGTAGTAAAGGATGTAATTCCTATTAAAGTACATAGGAAAATAAGCAGATCTAATTCAGTGCTCACATAGAAATAAGTTAATTGGTTATGAAGTATAAAGTAGGAGTTATAGGTAATGGTTTTGTTGGAGAAGCAATCGCTTTTTCATTTTCACCTACTACAGACTTAAGAGTATATGATATTGATCCACTAAGATCAACTCATACAAAGGAAGAAGTAGACGAATGTGACTTTATATTCGTATGTGTACCTACTCCAATGCACAAAGACGGTACTCAAGATTTAAGGTATATAGAAAAAGTATTCCAAGATGCAATTGGTGGCCCCATATACATTATTAAATCCACCGTACTACCCGGTACTACAAAGGGTCTCCAAGAGAAATATAGACGTCTTAGTATAGTATTCTCTCCTGAATTTTTGACTGAGAGAACCGCTAAATTAGATATGTTAACTCAAGCAAGAATTATACTTGGCGGAGATGAAGTTGACACTTCTAGAGTCGTAGGGCTATTTGAACAGAGGTTTATGAATCGTCATATTATAGAGATGGATACAACTACCGCTGAACTTGTCAAATATATGAATAATACATTCTTCGCTACTAAGGTCAGTATCATGAACGAATTTAAAAGACTATCAGATGCAATTGGAGGAGACTGGGAGAAAGCCTTATACGGGTTTGCATCAGACTCTAGAATAGGAGATAGTCATTTACACGTTCCTGGACCAGACGGTAGACATGGTTATGGAGGTACATGCTTCCCTAAAGATGTTAATGCTCTCATTACTTATGCCAATAAACATAAAGCTCCTATGAATACAATAGAAGCAGGATGGAAAACTAACTTAGAAGTTAGAGAAGAAAAAGAATGGGAACAATCTAAAGGAAGAGCAGTAAGCGATGATTAAAAATAGTTTTAGAGAAGATATAGAGTTCTTATTTAATAGGCTAGAAAACAAAGAAAAGTTTAGCTTTAGTAAGTATGCAGATGGAGAATTTGCTATACTGGCCAATCAGAATATTACTAATGTTGATAACTGGACATTTAATACAGAGAAACATAAGCATGTTAGGGACGAGTTAGTTAAGTCTTTTAAATTTAATGACCCTAATTACTATGTAGGTGTAAGCTGTGTCTGCTGTCAACCTTTAGAACATGTAATGTGGATGAGAGAACAGTCAGATCAAACTAACCTAACATGGGCAAATGTATTTGTTAATAGTAACTATCCTTATTTTGTAGATAAGTTTATACCTGAATTTAGTAATCATAAAGTGGTACTATTTGCTAGAAAGGATGCAAGGTATACAGAATTACCATTTGCTGTAGATCAATTCATACCTATCTCTTCAGAAGCAATGATAGATGACTTTGAGTTATTAAACGAATTCCCAATCGAAAGCTATAAAGATCATTTATTTCTATTCTGTGCTGGACCCTTAGGTAATATGTTAGCAGCTAAGTTCTGGGAGTTAAATAAAAATAATACATACTTAGATATAGGTTCAACTCTAAACCCTTATCTAACGGAAACAAATAGAGGTTACCTTAGAGGTGGTAACACAACATTAAAAACTTGTATATGGTAAAAGAGGTATTAATATGTTTCGGTACTAGACCAGAATGGTTAAAAGTTAAGCCGCTACTAGATCATTTAGATAGCTATAAACTACTTTTTACAGGACAGCATGTAGACTTACTAAAAGATATTAAGGTTGACTATAGAATTAATATTGGAGATACAACAAATAGATTAGATCAAATCATAAGCGATTGCCTAACTCAATTTCCAGAAGGAGATTTTGATACAGTACTTGTACATGGTGATACAGTTTCAGCTCTAGCATGTGCACTAGCAGCATTTAGTAGAAAGAAACAGATTATACATTTAGAGGCAGGCTTAAGGTCTCATGATTTAAAACAACCCTACCCTGAAGAAGGATATCGTCAGATGATATCTAGGATAGCAGACATAAACTTTGCCCCTACAGATTTCTCAGCTAGAAATCTACATGAAGAGAATGTCAGCGGAAGAGTATTCGTTACTGGTAACTCAGTACTAGATAACCTCTTACCTCTTAAAGGTAAAGCAACTTATGGTAATAAAGTACTAGTCACATTACATAGATGGGAAAACCATCATTGGATGGATAGATGGTTTACTGAAGTTAATAACTTAGCTAAAGAGAATAAAGACTTAGAGTTTATAATACCCTTGCATCATCACCCAAAAGTAAGAGCACACCAACATTTATTAACAGATGTAAAGATAGTACCTTCATTACCTCATAATGAACTGTTAGATATTATGTTGGAATCTAAACTAATCATATCAGATAGCGGAGGACTACAAGAGGAAGGAACATTCTTTAATAAGAAAGTAATAGTATGTAGAGATGTAACAGAAAGACCAGAAGCAATTATAACGGGACACCTCCATTTGTGTCATACACCAGAAGAACTACCTAAATTGTTCGGTAGTCTGGTAAATAATTACTATATTAATACTAAGTGTCCATATGGAGAAGGGGATACCTGTAAACAAATTAACGAACTATTAAAAATAATTTAAATTATGGCAGATCCAATCGCATGTATTATTGCAATTAACAACGTAAAAACATCAGTACAGGGAAATGATCCAAGAGGATGGATGAAAGCATGTGCAGAAGAAACTTTACTAAAAGGCAAACAAGCTAAATACTTTAAGAAATGTTTGGTTAAAAAAATAGAATCAACTAAACAACATATTGAAAACCCACAAGGTTATGCAGAAGAACTGTATAATGAGATAGCTGGAGCTTGTAAATAAAAAAAGTATGATTACAGTTGTATTAAATTGCTATAAAAGAGCTCAATATATTGAGGAACAGATAAAAGCTCTTATGAATCAGACTATACCCCCTACGGATATTATGGTATGGTCTAATAAGCCTGAAGAAGGCGAGCAATTTAACTTAGATCATTTAGGTATCAAGGTAGCATATGCAAACCATAATTTTAAATTTCATGGTCGATTTGCATTTGGATTATTAGCTAGATCAAAATATGTAGCTTTTTTAGATGATGATACTATACCCGGACCTAAATGGTTTGAATCCTGTATGACTGAAATAGAGAAAGAAGATTTAATTCTAGGTACAACAGGAGTTAGGTATGAAGGTACTGGATATGATCCTCATACTAAGATAGGATGGAATGGAGAACATAATGAAGAGCTTAAGTATGTAGACTTAGTAGGTCATGCTTGGTTTATGAAAAGATCTACCCTAAAGTACTTATGGGAAGAAGATCCAATCTCATGGGAGAACGGAGAAGATATACAACTATCAGGATTTGCTTATAAGTACGGTAATATAAAGACAGCTGTACCTCCTCATCCGATAAGTGATAAGAGCGTATGGGGTAGTAGTAAGGGACAGGACTACGGTAACGATAAAGCAGCTTCACATTGGAAGAGCAATCACTCACCGCTTAGGAATGAAATTAGTAATACCCTAATGACTAACGGATATAAAAAAGTAATAGACAGATGAAAATACTAGTAACAGGAGGAGCTGGATTTATAGGCTCTAATTTAATTAAGTTACTCTTAGAAAAAGGACATAAGGTTCTATCTTTAGACAATTATGATTCCGGAACAGAGGATAATCATCACAAAGGAGCTCAATACATTCCAGGTGATATAGACATAATAGAAACACTAGATAAAGACATTGATTTAATTTATCACTGTGCAGCACTATCTAGAATACAGCCTTCATTTAATAACCCAGAAGAAACATATAGGGTTAATACAACAGGTACTCAAAAGGTATGTGAATTTGCTAGAAAGAATCAAATTAAAGTTGTCTATGCTGGTTCCTCATCTAAACATCATGATCCATATCAATCTCCTTATGCTGCTTGTAAGTATATGGGAGAAGAAGTATGCAAAATGTATAAGAGAACGTATGGGATGGATATAGAGATAGCTAGATTCTATAATGTATATGGTCCTGCTGAAATCGTAGATGGAGACTGGGCTGCAGTCATAGGCATTTGGAGACGTCAAGCATCAGCTCACGATAAGATAACTATAGTAGGAGACGGAGAACAGAGAAGAGATTTTACCCACGTTGAGGATATATGTGATGGATTATTTAGAATAGGTATGAAGAACGAAGTGCATGAGGATGCATGGGAGTTAGGTACTGGAATGAATTACTCTATTAATGAAGTATACTTAATGTTTAAAGAAAAGTTCGGAACTGATTACATCTATATACCAGATCAAAGCGGTAACTATAGAGTTACGTTGAGAGAAAATAGCGATACTTTAGATAGATTAGGTTGGAAGCCTGAAGATAAATTACTATCTTATATTAATAGCTTATGAAATTAGTAATATACACAGCATTATTTGCAGACGAATCATTACCTATAGCCGAGGTCGGAAGATTCTTTCCGTTCACTCACGAGAAGGATGATGTTAAGTATATTGCTTTCACTAATAGAGAGGATTTAAAGTCTGACTTTTGGGAAGTACGACAGGTAGGTGTGCAGGAAGATTATTCATTTAGAATGATGTCAAGATTTCATAAATGGAATCCAGCTAAGATAGACTTACCTGAGCATACTCATTCATTATGGATGGATTCACAGTGCTACTTTAAATTTGAGCCTAAAGCTATCATTAAACATTACTTAGGTGATAAATACCATACAGCTATTCACCACCATACAGACTTAGTTAGTGCCTATGTAGAGGGAATGGTAACATCCTATGTTTATAACAACGACAAACCGGAGATAGTTAATAGGCAATTAGAGAAATATTATTCAAATGGTTTTCCTTATAACTACGATCACTATGAAACAGGGATAATTATAAGAAAGAACAGTAAAGAAGCTTATGAATTATCAGCTGATGTATTTATTGAGCTTGAATTACATAGCATCAGAGATCAGCTAAGTACTCCTTATGTAATTTGGAGTAGACGAAAAGACGGAGACGAAGGTATTTTAACTATAAGAGAGTCATTCACAGCTCATAAAGGTCAGAATCCTATACCTAAGTCAACAATATTTTTTACCGAACCAAAACCAAGTAAGGAACTAAAAGAAGATTTAACAAAGAGATGAAAAAATACGTAATAGAATTTAAAATGGCTGACGGTACTACAGAGATTGTAGAACTAATAACTGATAGATTAAACTGGTCAATCGACCAATGGAGACGAAACAGAGCAGTAAGTGGATATGAAATAATCAAAGAAGGTAACAGTAATAACAAGAAAATGCTATTAGGCTAACTATTTATTAATATGAAACAATTAGAAAAACTTGTAAGACAGACATTAAACGAAGCAGCAAAGATTAATTTTGCTGGACATAAGTTTGTGCTTAAGGTCGATACAAACGAAGATCCACAGAAAAAAGGAGTTAAAGTTCAGTTTCTACCTACAGAATTTGGAAGCATCACACCGACAGAACAAAACGATATAGCAATCGAATTAGAGACTCGATTAGAAAAAGGTCTTTCTGAATTTGATATGAGAGTTGAAAGAGATCGAAACCTTAAAGATAAGACTATTATTGGATTCTTTATTTATATTGAATATTTTGATAGAATTATAAGAAAAGTTCTTTCCGGCCAGAATCCATCAACATCTACACCCGAAGAAAGAGCTGAAGTATAGTATTAACTATTAAACTTAGCACTTATGGTACCCCCACAGAAAAAAATACGAGAGGTATTGTACTCGTTACACAAGCTATCCTATAGGATTAAACTTAAACCATTAGATAAAAAGTCTATGAATGAAAAGTTATTTATATCTGTGATCGATAATCTAAAAAGGATTGAAGAGCGTAGAGATTTCATGCAAGAGGAGATAGGCTTGGACATGACAGTATATGAAGAGCAATTCTTTGACGTTATAGAGGACCTAATCAGAATGCACTTTAGCAAAGAACAACAAGCATTAATTCAGATGTACCTATATCAGCTAATCCCAGATAAAGAATGGGATGGAACTATTACAGTAGAGGTAGGTAAGAAGAAAGAAGAAAAGGTAGTTAAGTTTAAAACTGCTAAAGATGTTTGGGATGTTATAAAAACTTTCGACAATGGTTAATGTAAGCGATACAGCAGCAAATCAACTTCAGAGCATATTCTTAGAGGAGAATAAAGTTCCTAAAGATAATTACGTTAGAGTTGGAGTAAAGTCTGGAGGCTGTTCTGGACTATCTTACATATTAGATTTTGATGATAAATCATCAGAAGGAGATAAAGTAGTAGAGTCTAACGGTATCAACCTTCTCATAGATAAAAAGAGTCTGCTCTATCTTATAGGCACTACATTAGAATATTCTTCTGGACTTAATGGAAAAGGATTTCATTGGTCAAACCCAAACGCATCAAGATCTTGTGGTTGCGGAGAAAGTTTTTCACTTTAATGAAGCTAATTTGGACGTACTCTCCTAAATTAAACAGGACAAAGAATATATCGGAGGAGGATATGCTTAAATTATACTACAATTCTATTGAATGTGGGAAGAGTTACCATAAGACATGTGTCTATACTGATACACCAGAAAAATTTATAGGGAAGGTAGATGAGATAATAACACTTCCGGAATCATTTGAAATTTATTTCCTTGATGATATAAAATTCTTTGTGTTACAAAACGAACCTCCAAATTATACTTTAATTGATGGAGATTACTTTATTGATAAACCAATAGAAGAAGTAAAAGAAGATATTGGAATAGAAAACTATATCCCTCATAGCTTAGCATATTTACATTACGGTAAAACTAATAACATACTAGAGAAGAATAACGTAAAGGACGTAATTAGTTATTGGGAGAGTAGCAGAGGATACTTTAACCTAGGCCTATTACAAATCCAGAACTTTAAATCAACTGAATTTATAGAAGAGTATAGTAAGTTAAAAACTTTTTATCAGGTTAATATTGAAGGCATACATCTAGATAGGTTAAAAGTAACAGTTGAAATTAGTTTATGTCAATATCTCTTTACCTTATTTTGTTTTAGCAGAGATATAACTCATAAAATAATCTATCATCCTTCACATATACACCTACATGGACCAGGAACAATAGATAAAGAAAACTTTTTAAGTTCCTTAAAGAAGAAAGTATTAATTTAAGAGTATGAAAATAGGTCGACGACGGCGTAACAGCTTCTATAAAGAACATGGTTATGTACATATGCAGAATATAGTCCCGCAAGAGTATCTACAGGTAGCAAAAGAGAAAGGGATACCTTTGGTTAAATGGTCCAGAGAAAATATTGGCAAACCTGCATTAGCAGGGCCACCAACCTTAGACTTACATGTAGGTTGTGCTGGAGCATACGAAGTTAGCTTAATGAATTTATATACCTCTGAGTTTTCTTTTGATCTAGCTGCTTCTATACTAGAAACAGAAGATATCTTTCTATTTAATGATCAAATGGTTTATAAGTTCCCTCATGATGAATTTACATTCGGTGAGCATTATGATAATCAATTTGGTGCTGAGAATAAAAACGGTAAGATGCATACTGTTAATATAAGTTGGATCCTAGATGATATGACAGAGTATAACGGAGCATTAGAATTAAAAAGTTTAAAGACAGGAGAATGGGTAAAAATATTTCCTAAAGCAGGAGACATAGTAGCAATAAATGGCAATTGTCTACATAGATCAGGACCAAATATATCTGAAAAACCAAGGGGACTTTATGCTTGTGTATACTCCGAAGGTCAAATTAACCTATGTAATTATTATACCGACCCTTTTTTTGTAAAAGACACTGAAGTACAACATATTGAAACATTAGTAAATCATATAGGAGCTCAACAATTTAAAAGTTTTAAAGAATACTTTAAAAAGTTTTTAGAGTTAAATAAATTTGATAGAATATTAGAATTGGGTACTTCAAGAGGAGGTTTGACATACTATTTATCTACCATATTTGACGGACCTATTACTACGGTAGATATAAATCTTAAAGATATTAATGAAAAAGTATATAGTGTAGCTGAAGTTATAGAAGCAGACCACATGGATCTTAAAACTCAAAAGTACTTACAGGAAGAGATTATAGGTAAACAGGGTAGAACATTAGTGCTTTGTGATGGAGGAGATAAGCCAACAGTCTTCAATGCTTATTCAACCTTGGTAAAAGAAGGAGACTATATAGGAGTTCATGACTTCTTTAAGACGAAAGAGAGCTTCAGTAAACAATCAGCATGGAGTTGGTTAGAGTGCACTGAGGATCAAATAATAAATGCAATTAAAAAACATAAACTAATAAAAACAGATGCCTATATGCTTAACATAGCATGGGGTATGTATAAAAAAACTTAATAATAAGTTGTTTTTACGCTTTATTCTTCTTATATTTATATTTAAATAAAAAACGGTTATAATATGCAAGAAAAACTCAAAATGATCCCATGCCCTAAATGCGGCAACGATTTCCCAGAACTTAGAAAAATTCTTTACAGTTACCATGTATGTGTAAACTGTTCTACTACTAAAGCTTTGGTAGGAATTACTACAGTTGAGGGTGCAGGAGACCATACCTACAATGATCTAATTATTATGGATCAAGATAGAGCACTAGGCATTCAGAGACATGCAGATGAATTAAACGGAAAGAAGACTCCTACAATTGTTGAGATATTAGATTTCGATAGAGAGTCTGCAGAAGCTGAAGTGACACAGTCAATTAAAGATAAAACTAAAACCTTACAGGAAGAGGGCGAAGAAGATGATTACGATCTATTCGATCCAGAGAAAGAACAGGAAGGTATAGAAGGTATAGATTACTAATGGCAAGACCGTCTAAAATATTAACCAAAGAGGATGTAATCCGAGCTCAGAAGATGACCCGTTCTAATATGGCAGCAGCTAGGTATCTTCATGTGTCTTATAATCACTATAAGAAGTATGCTAAGATATATAAGAATGATGATGGCGTATCTCTATTAGAGGCTCATATGAACCAAGAGGGGAAGGGCATACCAAAGTTCTTAACGAATGGAGGGAAAGAACCGCCCCTCATGGATCTCATAGAAGGAAGAGTTCCTGTAGAACATTTTGATGCTAAAAAGATTAAGTCAAGGTTAATATATGAAGGGTTAATAGAAGAGGTATGTGCTAAATGTGGCTTTGTAGAGAGAAGGGTAACTGATACAAAAGTACCTGTAATTTTAAGTTTTATCGATGGAAATAAAAAAAATTACCATCTTGATAATTTAGAGTTTCTCTGTTACAATTGCTCATTCCTATATGCAGCATCACCTATAGAGGAGAAACAAGCAGAGGCAATGGAAGATTACGTTAAAACACGTAGTGATGAACCGGATTGGGAACTGGATGAACATCATATTGACCACCTCAAAGAATTAGGCCTTTATGATGATGAAGATCCTGGATCTGAATATATCTCTCGTTTATAAGCTATTTATTACTATGAAGAGCAAAAAACTGAATAAGCTTTCAACCTTCAAAAAACACAAACCCCTTGAAAGAAAAGTAGCAGACTCATTAGTTAAGCTACACGAACGTAACGAAGAACTACGTAAAAAAGATATCGGGACTTCCTTCCTTGATAAATTCTAATCAAATAAACTATTATGAAAACTTTAACAAAGATTATCCTTGTGGCTATTACTGTGTTTGCCTTACTGGCTTTCGCAGAAGTAACCAAAGCAATTGTTGTAGAGCAAGTAAAGTTAGAACCGCTACCAATAGTAGTACCGGTAATAGAAATAAAAGCAGAACCTCTAACCATTAAATCTAAAAGCCATCAGGCATTTCTAGAAGATATAGGAGAGAGAGAATCATCTGGAAGATACGAAATAGTAAATGCATACGGATACTTAGGTAAGTACCAATTCGGAAGAAAGACTTTAAACTCATTAGGGTATAAAGATATATCTAACTCAGAGTTTTTAAACAATCACAGTATTCAAGAAGAAGCTATGCTTGAATTATTAATACATAATAAAAAAGTATTAAGAAAACAGATAAGAAAATACCATGGTGAATGGCTACATGGGGTAATGGTAACAGAGTCAGGTTTACTTGCAGCAGCACATTTAGCTGGACCAGGTAATGTTAGAAAATGGATAAGAAGAGGTAATGATTTTAAAGACGGCTTAGGTACTTCTATGACTTCTTATATGATAAACTTTTCAGGTTATTCGTTGGAACTCTAAGATATTATTCTTATCTTTAAGTATAAATAAAAATAAAGGTTATGGCAGAAAAAGGCGGGAATACAGAAAAGCTAAGATACGACTTCCCTACGGAAGCAGTATTAGAGATATGGATGGATAAATTAGATAGATGGCATAGAGTAACTTCTATGGTATTTAGATCTTATGACGGACCTAGACAGTATAGGCAACCAATTAAACAACCTGTGCATGGAGATTCATTTACGGATGTACCTATGAGAACTGTAAACTTTACTGATGGACCGGTTTATATGTCGTTAACTAATAGAGAAGTATATTATAAGAATACTCAAAAGATTATTGATAGTACGAAGTCATTAGAGTTTCGTTCAGTTTCATCTTCAAAAAAATAACATGGTTAGATTACATTTCGAAACAACAGAAGAGTTTACAGAGTTATTTAAAGCTAAAAAAGTAGCTACTACCCAATCAATTGTTACTGGTATAGAAAAAGCAATGCAGAAGAATGTTAAATCAGCTGAATTATTTGAGGTCACATTTGGAGATACAGAGAGAATGTTTGAAATATCGCTACCTAGAAGCCAATGGGTAGATGCTTTAGAATCATGCTTAGAACATTATCATGAGCTATCTCTAGCAGATGAAGCTATAGATACATGGAAGTTGCTTGAAGCAGCTAAATTATGGTAAGTATCTACTATTTATATGTATAGTTTCGATAAAGTAGGTTACGTAGTTTAAAACCTCTAATCATTAATCTTATGCAGAAGCTGCCTACAATAGAACTTTCTGACTTTTATATTGAATTCATTGGATACGCATTATCAATATTAGTAATGCTGTGGATAAAAGATGCCATTGGATCTTTTCTAGAAGGAATGAAGTTTAGAAACAATAAACACTTTAAGGAAGGCGATAAAGTCTTACTAGAAGGGCAACAAGCTATGATAATTACCATAGGGTGGAGACAAAGTGTATTTGGAGTATACGGTAAAGATGGGTATACGTGGAGATTTATACCTAATAAGAGAATAGAGAGCCTTAAACTAGAGAAGATAGTAGATCCAGACCTACACCCTGACACAGCTATTGAAAGAGCTCAAAAACTACAGGATATATTATCGAAAAAAAGTTAGTCAATTAGTTGCCTCACTGAGATATTCTTCTTATATTAAGGTATATTAATAATTTAAAAAAAGGTTATATTATGCAAGACATTATTACAAGTTTCGGAAAAGGTTTAGATTCTTACCTAACAAAAGAACAGATTAAAGAACAAGCACCAGTAGTATTTGCAGATGCTCCTACTAACCCTGATGTAAGTTCTAAGTACTTATTCATTAACACGGAGACTATTATTGATGATTTAGCTAAGCTGAATTGGTTTCCTGTTACTGTTGCTCAACGTAAGCAACGTAAAGAAGAAGGAACTATCTTCTCAAAACATATGGTTTCATTTCAGAATCCTGAAATTAAAATTACATCTAAAGACGGAGATGATGCTTGGCCAAGGATCATATTAACTAATAGTCATGATGGTATGCAAGCATTTAAATTCTCAGTAGGGATATTTAGAATGGTTTGCTCTAATGGTTTAGTTGTAGCAGATGAAAAGTTTTCTGACTTCAAGATAAAGCATAAAGGTTATACGTTTGCTGAACTTAGAAACGTTGTAAATCAAGCAGTAACAGATCTACCTAGTAGAGTTGAAGTGCTAAATAGTATGAGAAATAAAATTTTAACTAATGATGAAAAGAATAAACTTGCTCTTGATAGTATGCTTATACGTGCTGGCGTTCAACCTGGGACTACTAAAGCAATGGACTTTAAATACGATGAAGAAACTATCGAAGATATTTTAGAACCTAAAAGATCAGCAGATGAAGGAGATGATTTATGGAAAGTATTTAATGTAATTCAAGAAAAAATTACTCAAGGAGATTTTCATGCTGCATTAAGAGGTGCAAAGGTAAGAAAGGTTCGTAAAATAAAATCTTTCGAAAAAGATTTAGAAATAAACAAAAAGCTATTTAAACTAGCAACTGCATTAATATAAACAATAATATATGCCAATCAAATTAATATCAGTTACCAAGACAACATCTATCTCAGTCGACACCCGCAAGGTGGAAAGGGCTGAGGTAGTTACCTTATCACACGATTGGAGTGAAAGGGATATTACTCTCTTTAAGAAGATAGTTAAACAGGGAGGAAAGGTTAATATAAAAGGTAAGAAATATATCTGTATTCCCGGAGAAAAGGTAACTAACTCTCAGTCACAAAGAGACGGTGGAGCAGCTAAGATGCACGGACCAGAAGAATAATGAAATTAAGAACAGGTAAATATGCTGGTCAGTCTTCAGAAGACGTTAGCATGATGGATCCAGGGTACTATAGATGGATGAGACTAAACCGTCCAGAGATGTTAGTTGAAAGAAAAGCTAAGCCTAAAGTAGAGAAGGTAGAGCTTACCGAAGAAGAACTAGATCAAAAAAACAATTATAAAACTCTCCCAAAGTTAAGTTGGAAAGAAGCATTTTAATTCTTATATTAAATTAAATATGATAACAGAGAAGTATACTAATAGATACGGAGATAAATTTCTGTATACGTTACAGGAAGATGGTAATATTATGTGGACAGGTAAATTTGAACACTGTCGCTTTGGTATGCCTAACGACTACAGTAAGGCATGGGAGTACTTCAACGAAGTATATGGAGGATTAAGCTTTGAAGACTTTAAAAAGGATGTGCATAGCTATGATGAAGAGAAAGAAGCTTATGTCTTTCCGGATGTAGTACCTCTTATAACATCTAAGACAGATGAAATTAGTATGGTAGACCCTTCTGGAGGACCTTATTTAACTTCCGGAATGAAGCTTATGGAGAAGACTATAAAAGAATTTAAATATACTGAGAATGGGTACTTAATAATAACAGAATGATAAACAGAGTAACTAAAAAATTTATGGAGTATCTAGTCAAGCCAAGACGACTACTCCCATCAGAAAGAATAGCAAATAGATTAGGGTATATGGGAACAAGTTTCTTTCTTCTCTCTCCTTACTTACTCCCCTATGATAATATAGGAGCATATACATACGTTACAGGAGCATTCTTATGTCTACCTCAAGTATGGTTAGCAAAGCAATGGAACTTAGTTGTAATCAATATTAACTTACTAATAGGGTACGGAATTATAATATGGACGTAGCAGTACTAGTAGACATTATAAAGGAAACTGATAAAAATTGGAGATTCGTATTTGAGTCTCCTTTGTATGATAAATTAGATTTCATTAGCGGACAATTAGTCCAGTTAGCAATAGAGGACCCAA
>MEHZ011452734.1_pt1 | contig 21149 bp, 24 predicted proteins | sample 897221 | NCBI WGS metagenome assembly MEHZ01 (sample SAMN05514161, study PRJNA337945) | marine metagenome | isolation source: marine surface water | place: Arctic Ocean | collected 2007-12-13
TATAGCTGCTAACTTTTCGGTATATAGGTTAATATATATTTATATATGTATATATTACTTACCTCTTCCTGCCTTCATCACACTAACCTTTGTTGTCTTACGCTCTTTCCTCTTACTTAGCTTACCGTCTGTTGAATTACTACTCGTCTTATTGCTTTGTTTATTGCCGAAGTATTGTGATCCCATTTTATTTTGTGTTTTAAATTAATTTATGTATTTCCATATAGATGAAGTATAGCTTTCCAGAACCATACACAGAGGTAGATTATAAATGCCCATACTACAAGTAATGCCCAATTGAATTTTTTCATAATAAGTCTTTATGTTTAGCTTTTAATACAGAGAGTACATGATCAGAATCTTTAGTAAGCTCGGAGATGTTATAATCTTTATAGTTCTCATACCTTTCCAACATCTTATCCAGTCTCTTATCATTCCATCTATAATGATCTACATCTAATACAGTATTGTTACCATCAATACCTTTAAACTTATCTATACCCGTAATATCATGACAGCCATTGAGGGTGAAAGAACTATTAAATACTACAGGCTTATAGTACAGTTTAGCTTCCCAATTAGATTTATTGCTTATAATGGGAAATTGTTCATTTAGATCTATAGTAGTGCCAATGGTAGTATTAGTATTTACTGGAGCTTCTCTATCTCTTAGTCTTCCCCATACAACTCGGTTACTATTAGAGGAAATCGTAGATTTTATAGAATCGAGCCATATCTGCTGTTCATCAACGTCTGCAAGTACGTAGTACACTCCTTTCTCTTCTACTATTAGACTATTCAGCCTATCTACCTTGTCATAGTACTTAAATACTCCAGTCCAGAACTCTAGAACATATTCGGCTTTAATGTCTTTAAATAGGAGTTGGAAGCGACCCAGCATCTTATCTTGATCTATCTTATCCTTACTGTGTAATATAACCTTATACTGGTCAATATCCAACCTACCGTAGTGTTTAAAGAAATGATAGAGGTAATCTAGATCATAATCTACACTAATACATGTTATTAACACTACTCTTTTAGGGTCCATCTCTTCCATATATAAAATAAGGTCCGACTACGTCACTTACAAATGATCTATTCTCCGGTACATTAGGTGTATTAGCGGTACTCTTAAGTAAAACTACATTAAATAACCCTGTATAACACCCGGATAGTAGGACAGTAAGTAAAACTAAAAACTGATTCATACTCTAAGATAAGAACTTTTTGTTAAATATCCTAAAAAACGCGTGGAAAATTCGCGAGAAAAATTTCGCGCCAAAGGCGTGTTTTAGATAATCACCCTTCCTCCTCCGTATTCTTCTCTTGCTAGTTTGATACCTGAAAAATTTCTTTCGTTTATCGATACCTTTTCTATAAAGTCTAATGATTCTTGTGATAAAAAAACTTTACCTGAAGTTCGAACATCGGCTTTATACCTATTGCTAAAAAACAAATCGGCTAAGTTCTCCGGCAAATCTAATTTTTTAGAAATTCTGGAGCTATCTTCATACATTTTAGATCCTGGTCCTGAATATTTACTGTATGTGATAAAATCATCTACGTAAGGTTTACCGTATAGAGAGTATATATCGAAGTTTAATGAACTTATGTCTTTTAAGATATGTGTTTTCTCTTTCAACTGCTTTATCCAATCATCTATATTAGTAGGTATAGGAAACCATCTTTTAGCAGAAGACTCGCTGGAATAAATTTTTTTCTTTGAAGCATTGAGCCAGAAGAAGTGACTGATGAATAAATCAATAGGCTCTCTTATAATGGTAAACTTAAAATAGGAATCAAAAAAATTATTTCCTTTAAATAAAGGGTTGAACCTGATATTAGATAGCTGGGTTGCTGTCATGTGAGATGGTCCAATATTACGATTCTTAAAATTCCCTAATTTATTTACAGTAAATTCAGAGGTGATTGTGTCGTTATCTTGGCAAAATTTAGAGAGAGCGACTTCCATACTGGTCCCTCCTGTTTTTTTGGTTTTAAAAAAAATAAACTTATACTTATGATTTATTATCATTATCTTTATTTATAAATAGAATAACTATTTATTCATATATGCAGCCAATTGATCCACATACTTTGTTCTCAATCTTTGAAAAGGGAGATGAAGAAATCTATAAAGAGCATGCTTCACTTGAGGCACTTAAGAACCCTTTTGTTTTGATGGGTACGGTGTTAAGAGGTATAGAGAATTACTACCTAATGGATGTAATGTATGCTAGATCTTACCCTGATGAGTATAAGAAGGTTCGCAAGCTAACTAAGTTAAAATACTTTAATAATCTCTTCAGGTATTTAAAAAAGATAGATATAAGTAATCCTGATAGAGTTTACCGGATAGGGGAATCTTTTGATAGAGAAAGCACAGTACGGGGTCTTGATGTACTTAGAGTGTTCTATGAAAAATTAGAGCATTATGAAAAATGTGCTGTTATAAAGAAGTATATAGATTTAGTCACAACGTCTCCTAAATTGACATTTTTATAGTCTACTTTTAAGTTGGTAGTCTCCTTTTTTATTCGTATATTTATAGTATAAAAATAAAGGTTATATGAGTATAGAGAGAATTACAGAGAAACAGTCACAAGAGTTTATTTCAAAAGAGGAAGATTATTTAGGTTCAGATATAAAGTACTTTAATTTGACTCCTTCTACAGATGTTAGGTTTCCTGCTGAAGACGGTTGGGATGATGTTACATACTATACCAATAGAAGTAAACATCTTAAGTTTGAACCTGGTACAGGTAAGCAGTTCGTCTATATACTTACCAATGAGACTATGCCTGGAATAGTAAAGATTGGGTACACTAAGAATGATCCAGGTGTTAGAGCAAAGCAGATAAACGCAGCCACTGGTGTTGCAATGAACTTTAATGTAGAGTGGGCTTTTCCTTGCTTCAACGGTATTGAGTTAGAGGGAGAGGTTCATAAATATTTAGATTCCTTTAGGGTAAATAAAAATAGAGAGTTCTTTAGAATGTCTGTTGAGGAGGCTAAAAGTGTTGTAGAAAGGTTGGGAGCTAGGTATGTAAAGTAGGTGAAATAGTTGTTTACCTGGTTATTTTTTCATATATTTATACTATAAAAATAAAGGTTATGTTTGTACTACATTTTTTACTTGTATTTTCAGTCAGTATTTTACTTTTTACTCTTTTAAAGTTATATAAAGAGGGTGATATAGTGGGTGTTAATCTACTGTTCGTAACACTATTAATTTTATCATTTCTGTTTACTTCTTGCAGTGTGGAGGAGGCTTTAGACCCCCCTACTTGTATGGGCGGTAACTGTAGTGCTGAGTTTTATATTGATGGTGAATTAGATGAAAATGGATACTATCATGTTAAATTAAATTGGGATGGTGAATATAACCCTAGATTTAATATAGATATAATTTCAAATCTTACTGACACATGGTATTGGTATAACGGATCTCCAGTGATACAGGCTAATTTTTACACAGATGATATGATAGATACAGGTTATGAAAAGATTCCTATAGTTCAACCTACTAGAGTATACCTCTCACAGCAGAGTGAAAATTCTGCTTACGGTAAACGTATTGTTGGGCCTGTGTCTTTCGAATATAAAAACGATACAATCTACATAGAACCCGAAATATCTTGGGAAGCAGGCAGTAAGTCAATCTTTAGAACTTATAATTTCTTAAAAATTATTGTAGAATAGTTGCTTATTAGATATATTTTTAATATCTTAACAATATTATATATAAGATATATAGAAATAAGATAAATAAATATTAAATAAAATATAATAATTAAATAATATACATTTAAATAAATTAATAATAATAAGATATGTCAATATCCGCCGAAAAAATACAATCAAACTACGAAAAGCATTTTAAGATTATTGATACCTACATAGGAGACAGAAAGGATTCAATTAAAACAATGCTAAATCACATGGAGGATACTTATGTAATGGCTCCTGCAAGTGGTAAGACTTGGTATCATAATGCTTTTGCAGGTGGATATGTTGACCATGTTAATAGAGTTGTGGAGTATGCAGTAAAGCAGTCTAGGTTATACGAGGAAATGGGTGGAACATTAGATTACACCGAAGAAGAACTTGTCTTTGCTGCATTGTTCCATGATTTGGGTAAGATAGGTGACGGAGATACCCCTAATTATATACCCCAGACTGACAAATGGCGACAAGATAAGCTGTCAGAAATGTACACTTTTAATCCAGATCTTGATTTTATGCTTATACCAGATCGCTCCCTTTATATTTTACAGAAATTTGGTATTAAAGTTAATCAGAAAGAGTTCTTAGGTATAAGATGTCATGATGGTGTGTTTGATAAAGCAAATGAAGCTTACTTCTTCAGCCATGTTGAATCATCTAGACAAAAAACAGCTTTAATATCAGTACTCCATAGTGCAGACTTCTTAGCATCTAAGGTTGAGTACGATATGTGGAAGAGGAACGGAGGAACCTCTAAGCCTCAACGCCCCAAAACCACTAGTTCAACAGGTAAGCCAGTTAAATCTTCGCAAGGACTGTCAAACATACTTAAAAATCTTTAATATGATAACTTTTTATATAACTTTAACAGTATTAGTTGCTTTTATAATCTTTTTAGCTTATATTATTAATAACCTACTTATAAAGGTTGAGAAATACGAGGATATTACATCAGATCAAACGCTATATCTTCAAAATATCTCTAATATTATAAACGAATCAAAGCAACACCTGCAGAAACTAGATGAAAAAGGGGTCTTTCAATCAGATGACGAAGTTGGTGAGTTTTTTAACCAAATGAAAGAAGTGCAAAACGAATTAGATCGTTATATGCTCCCCCAAAATTATGGCAAGGAAGAAATCCAAAGCTAACTACTTTACTTCAGAAACAGAAGAATACATTGTAAAGTACAACACCTCAACTGACTCAGATTATCGAGCAAAAATATTCACAGATCATATTTATCTGCCCTTTTATAAGCTAGCAGAAAATATCATACACACTTTTAAATTTTATTATACAGACGTAGATAGGATAGAAGATCTTAAGCATGAGATCATTTCGGTTCTATTAGAAGAGAAGATAATGAAATTTGATGCTACTAATGGTGCTAAAGCTTACTCATACTTTGGAACCATAGTTAAAAGGTGGTTGATTAACTATAATAATAAAAACTATAAAAAGTTAAAACAGATAGGTTCGTTTAACGATGTAGAAGATTCCTACTACCCAGATTCCGATATAACATTTAAAGGCTCTATTACCCTCTCAGCCTTCTTAGACAGCTGGGTAAATAAAGTAGATGAAAATCTTTCCTCGTTATTTACTAAAGAAAACGAACTTCAAGTAGCAGACGCCGTACTAACCCTTTTCAGAAGTCGAAACGATTTAGATATATTTAAGAAAAAAGCTTTGTATATTTATATAAGAGAGATGACCGACTCTGACACTCCTAATGTTACTAAAGTTATTAACGTATTGAAAGTAGATTTTAAAAAGAACTATCAAAAAGCATACGATCTCGGATTAATTAACACAAAAAAGCTTTAGATATATTTATAATAAACTATTATTATGAGTTTAGATAAAGAAATATTTTCAGGGAAGACATTATCTGACCTGTTTGGAGAGATTTACGACAACTCTAAAGAGACAAAAGGACAAGTTAAAGCTCTAATTGGAGAACTTAAACCTCTTATAGAAAATATAGGAGATGCTACTTTAATTGTACCTATGATAAAAGAGTACATGGAGATAGGAGTAAGAAATGACGAACATTTAATTAAGTTAGCGACAGTAATACAACGCATAGAAACGGCAGTAGCTAAAGGCGATGGAGGTGAATTCGATTTCTCCGACCTACAAGATCTACTAGAGGAACAAGAACAGGTAGAACAGGAATTAGACTCTAAACAAGAAGAAAAGGAAGAAGATGGCGGTATCGTATAACTTAGGAAACACTAACTTTGGTTTATTCCAAATGAAAGGTGGAGCAAAAAGTAGTGCTCCTAAATTTCTTTACGGTAGAGTAGTGGATGTAATAAATGACAGGTTCCACCCAGACTACGATACCTACGATAAAGCCCTAGGACTGTACGGAGTAATATTCACCCCAGTCGAAACTGCAGCCCTAGAAGGAGAAGACGCTCCAGTACAATTTGCCTACTGCTCCAACTCCTCCTTGAGAAGACTACCACTCAAAAACGAATTTGTAAAGTTAGAATCAAGACCCTCTCCAATAGGGAGAGATGGAGACGCTGCAGCACAGAGGACTTATTGGACTGAAATACACTCCATATGGAATCACCCCCACCACAATGCTTACCCCGACTCCCTACAGGTTGGAGAACAAGACGGCGATTTAGGCGTTAATTTTGAAGAGCAAGATAAAATAAATCCTCTACAACTATTTGCTGGAGATGTCTCTTTTGAGAGTAGGTACGGAAGCTCCATACGGCTAGGCGGCACCCAGGGTGAGGGTAATAAAATTTCTAACAGTAAAAATAATGGTAGTCCATACACTATCGTTAGAAACGGCCAACATGAAGAAGTTGAAGATGGTGACGAAACTATATTAGAAGATATCAATAAAGATAAATCATCTATATACCTAACCTCGAACCATAAATTAGATTTGGACCAAGCAAGAGGTAAACATGAAGGATTAAAGAGTCAACCTGAAAGTTCAAAAAGATTCGAAGGAGCTCAAATAGTAATGAATTCAGATAGGATTTTTTTCAACTCTAGAAAGGAAGGTATATACCTAACCTCTGAAAAAGATATAGGATTAAGCGGCCAGCAAGTAGGTATAGACGGGGATAAATATGTAGCTCTTGATGCAAAGAAAATCTACTTAGGGAGAATTGCTTTGAAAAGAGAAGATGAACCAGTACTCCTAGGACAAGCTACTATCGATTGGTTAACTAAGTTAATGTTTAACCTCGATACACTTGTCATAGCTATGTCTCAGGCACCACCCGATGGTATATATGCATTGGCAGTTAAAACTGCTGCTTTAGCAGTACAGCCACAACTGCCCCTACTTAAGAGCTCCTTAGTTTTTTTGAAATCTAGAAAAGTATTTGTAGAATAATGCCATACGTAAATATACCTAAGAGCAAAATAACCTTCGCTGTCGCAACAATTGTAGGCAAGCTATATGGTAATTTATCAAATCAAATAGCAGCTACCTCTTTAGAAATGACTAACAAGTATAGAAGAGAAGCTTGCCCTACCGAACTAGTAGCAGCAAGAAATAGAGGTAAGATAATTCAGCTTCAAAGTACAATATCTAAGACCCAAAGGAGATTAGAAAAATTTAAAAGGCTTCCTAAAGCGTTAAAAATTCCTATTAAAGGGTTTAAAGCAGCATTAAAAGTAATTTTAACTCTTCCCATACCTCAAGCAGTACCGCCTGGGATAGGTATACCTGTATCTATAACTACTAAGTACGCTGATATACTTCACCTTATAAAAGAAAAAATAGCACAGGTAGAAGAGGATGTTGAAGGAATTGAACTCATACTAACCACTCCTGATAACTTTTCAAAAGGTATATCTAGACAACTTGCAAGACTAGATACCGCTACCTCTACTTGTGAGTTTGAAAATAGCCTTAAAAAAGATCTGGATGAAGGTTTAGTAACCGAAGAAGAATTAAAAAAGTTAGGAATAATGGATGAAGAAGGAATCCTAATAACATCAAAACTACTCCCCAGCATTGTCGGAGGCGGTAACACCTCAACACCCGACGGAAGCAGCGAAGAGGACCTTACATCAGCAACTAATGAATTTACTTTAATAGTGAGTAGATTAGAAAAAAGCAACGTTTCCGATAAAGTTAAAGGAAATGTAAAAAATATATTAGACGGTTTTAGTAACCTATATAAAAGCAACCCCGAAATACAGACTGCTAAAGGAGATATACTATATACTGCACCAACCGGAGAAGTATTTGTACTAACTATAGTAAAAGATATGGACTCTCCTACTATTGCTCCACGAAGATATGCAGTAGCACTAGATAGGGAAGGAGTACAGGTGTTAGCAGGGCCTAAATCTTTTTCAAGCAATACTGATGTACTAATAGAAGAAATAAAATTTAGAATAGATAACCAACTTCCATAACCAAACTATTTATATATATGAAACTGGATCAACTACGTAAGATAATACGTGAAGAAGTAAAATCTGCCGTTAAGGAGGAATTACAAGATGTAATGAATGAAGCAGTTAAGCACGCCTCAACTCCACAAGCACAAGAGTTTAACGAACATACATTAGTTAAACCTAAAGACTTAAGTAAAACCTGGACAACAAATAAACCCAGCACCTTAGATGAGATGCTCAATGTTACTAGAGCAGAAATGACTACCGCCGACGCTAATAATATAATGGGAACAACTGGAGTACAGAAACCCAACTTTGCATCTATGATGACTAACCAAATGTCTAGAGATAACAACGGTCCAATGCCAGGTATAGATATTTCAAGTTTAGACTTTGTAGGTAAAGCAAAAGCAATTTATGATAAATCATTAGAAAAAAGTAAAGCTAGTATATAATGGCATTCGAGATTAAAAAAATAGATCCTTTAGATTTACAGCCTAGAAAAGCAATAGGCGTAAAACTACCATTCTCCGGAAGAGCAGTATTTAACTCTACCTTCCAGTCTAGAGATGCTATAAAAACTAATCTCATTAATTACTTTTTAACAGCAAGGGGTGAAAGATTTCTTAACCCTACATTCGGAAACACCTTAAGAAATTCATTGTTTGAAAATATGACTGAAGAATCTGTAAGAGTTATAGATTCCCTTGTAAGGAAAGAGCTTGAAATATACTTTCCAAGAGTTGAACCAATTAAAATAAATACCATCGGAGTCCCCGACTCTAACACAGTGCAATTTTCACTGTCATATAGGGTAAGAGAGACAAATATAGAGGATGAAGTAATAATAAATTTTGAACTATAATGGCTGAACAGAGAGATATAAAATACATAAATCGGGAGTTTAGCGATCTCAAAACTAATCTTATTGAGTATGCTAAAAATTACTTTCCCGATACTTATAATGACTTTAGCGAAGCATCGCCCGGACAGTTATTTATAGAAATGGCAGCATACGTAGGAGACGTACTCTCTTACTATCAAGATACACAGCTTCAAGAAACCTTCCTACAGCACGCTAAAAACCCTGCCAACCTATACTCCCTAGCATATATGATGGGATATAGACCTAGAGCAACAGCAGCATCTTCAGTAGACCTAACCGTCACACAGAGAATACCCGCTAAAAGCAGTGGCTCCGGTTTTATCCCCGACTTTGACTATGCAGTAAAATTAAGTAACAACAGTATAGCAAACGCAAGCATAGCGGGTGATATTAACTTCCTACTAACTACACCTATAGATTTTGCCTTCAGCAGCTCCTACGACCCTACAGAGGTAACAATTTACTCGCTAGAGAACGGTAACCCATCCGAATACATCTTATCTAAAACAGTAAGAGCTAACTCTGCTACAATAACCTCTACTACATTCAACTTCGGTACTGCAGAAAAATTTAGCACAGTAGCTCTAGATGACGTAGATATTATTAAAGTATTAGACGTTACAGATAGCGATGGAAACATCTGGTATGAAGTACCATATCTAGCACAAGATACTATAGTAAAGTCCGAAGTAAATACAGAATCGGATAACAATCTAGTACCCTACACTCTTAAGCTTGAAAATGTAGCTAGGAGGTTTGTAACCAGATTAACTTCAACAGGCAAATTAGAAATTCAATTCGGATCCGGTGTAATAATAGCAAGAGATGAGGAGTTTACTCCTGACCCTACCTTTGTATATAAATTTGGTGATGCTGATACAATAGATAAATTAGATCTCGCCTTTGATCCAACTAACTTTTTATTTACTCGAACCTACGGGCAAGCACCATCAAACACTACACTAACAGTACGCTACCTTAAAGGAGGAGGAATAAATTCTAATGTACCCGCCAACACTATTACAACTATATCCACAACCACAACACCTAACGACGGTGTATATTCTTCAACAGTAACCGTAAACAATACGAAACCTGCATCAGGCGGGAAAGATGGCGACACTGTAGATGAAGTAAGACAGAACTCTCTAAAGGCATTCGCAGAGCAAAAACGAGCAGTTACAGCAGAAGATATAACAGTAAGAGCTCTTTCATTACCCCCCGAGTTTGGTTCTATAGCTAAGGTGTATGTAACAAAAGAACCCCTAGCATCCGCAACAGAAATGCTAGAATCTAACCCACTTGCTATCTCGCTTTATAGTCTAAGCTATGATAATAATGGCAAACTGATTAGCAATTCTCAATCTCTTAATAATAACCTTAAAAACTACCTATCCCAATATTTAATGCTAACGGATGCGATAGATATTAAACCCGCTTTTATAGTTAATATTGGAGTAAAGTATGAAATTTTAACCCTACCCAATTACCAAGCTAGAGATGTACTGGTGAATGTTACCAACATGCTGAAAGACTACTTTAAAATCCAGAAATGGAGTATAAATCAAAGTATAAACCTATCAAAAATTTATACCCTAATAGATAAAATAAAAGGAGTACAAACAGTAAAAAATGTAAAAATTACAAATAAAGCACAAGGTCTATACTCTGAATACGCTTATGATACAGAAGGAGCTACAAAAGATAATATCGTGTACCCTTCTTATGATCCATGTATATTTGAAGTAAAATACCCGGATGAAGATATCGAAGGACGAGTAACAACATTATAAAATGGCAATATATAGAATATACCCTGAAAAAGACACTACTGTTTGGTCTGAACCAAACACAGCAGGTACGTACGGAAATGCAGGCTTAGATGAAATACTAGAAATAGGAGGCTACCCCGATGCCTACCTAACCGGTAGATCTCAGAGAGCGTTAGTACAATTTAGTACTTCTGATATTCAGTCAACAATTAATACTAAAATAACAGGAAGCTTTAGTAGTAGCTTAAAACTCTACCTTGCTACAGCCGGAGAAATACCCTCAACCTATACCTTATACGGATACCCTGTATCACAATCCTGGACTAACGGTACAGGTAAGAGAGACGACCAACCACTTAACACCACAGGTACATCATGGAAGTTTAGAGATGCTCAACTTAACCAATGGGACACACTAGGATGTGACTTCATATCATCAAGTGTTTCTGGAAGCCAAACATTTACACTGAGTAGTAAAAAGGATCTCAACATGGATGTGACATCTATAGTTACTCAACACTACTCTGAATCCCTTAGTAACTACGGCATTCTACTTAAAATAGAAGATAGTTACGAAAACTATACATCAGCCAGTATCAACTTAAAATACTACGGTACAGATACAAATACTATATTTCCTCCATACCTAGAGTTTAAATGGGACGATACAGCATATAACACCGGGTCACTATCAGTACTTAATAACGATATTGCAACTATAACTATAAAGAATCATCGAGAAAAATATTTAGACTCAGACACAGCTAAATTTAGAATTTCCGCTAAACCCAAATATCCAGCCAGAACTTTTACTACTTCATCTGTCTATTTAACAGAATATGCACTTCCCGATAATTCTTATTGGGGAATAAAAGATGAATATTCTGGAGAGATGATAGTAGATTTTGATACAACATATACTAAAGTAAGTGCCGACAGTAGTGGTAGTTTTTTTAATGTCTATATGGATTCATTTCAACCTGAAAGATATTATAGACTACTTATAAAAACTACTTTGAATGGGAACACATTAGTAATAGATAATAGAAACATTTTTAAGGTAGAAAGAAATGGCTAATGAAGTAAAAATACAGAAAACTGTTTTTAATAAAGAACAGTTTGATAGAGTTATAGATAGAACGTTTTCTACCTATGCACAACCTGTAGAGGAAGATCAAGAAACTACTGTAGCTGAATTTTTTGACTTATATGACAAACTTTATTTCGAGATCCCAGTCTATGGCGACTTCCAAACTCACGAGCACCTTGTAAAGAAAAGTGGAGAACTAGCTGATTTTGAAAAAGACACAGAAGATATACAGCCATTACTAGATGAAATATCAACTTTAAGAGAACAAATATTAGAATATCAAAATCAAATAATAGAACTAAATAAACCAATAACACAATAAGTGGCTAACTATAACTACTCTGTTACCGAAATAGACTCTAATTCCTTTCAAAAAATAATAATTTCTGAACAGGAAAAACTGCTTATTGACGAGTTTAATGTAAATTCTTTCCTCAATGCTTCTAAACATAGAGTAGACTTAAGTATATATTCTGTTGAGAATTCACTTTTAGAAAATTTTGAAGACTATACTAAATACTCTAAACTGCTTAATGCTCAAGAAGCAGGAAAAACAGGAGCAACTAATATAGTTTTAGACCCTGAAAAAGATATTCAAGAACTTGGATACGAATCAGGAGATGTAATATTAGTATATAGGTTTTTAAATAATTATTTTTCAACAGGAAAATTCGGAGGTGAATTCTTTATTGAAGATATATCCTCAGATGGAACAGAAATTAGAGCTTTAAGTTTAACTCTAACAGACAATGAAGTAAAATCTAAAGCTGATGAACTTAAAAAGTATCTAAATGATTCTAGTTTTTTAGATAGCTTCTACCTAGACTTCCTTAACGATACTGCCCCAATAGGTTTAAATATAGATACAGAGCAAACACCTAAAGGGTTAGCTATTGTATTAAAATTATATGAAGAGTTACCTGCAGGAATTGAAATAAATTCGAAATTTAAAGTTCAAATAAAAGTCTCAGAAGATAAAGCCTATAGTATCTTTGCTCAGCCAATTGAGGAATTAATTGAAACTAAAAGATTAAGAGGTCCAAATTTTCAAATAGAAAGCTCTACAGAGAATAATAACCCGACAGAGTTTTTTAACTATAATGATTTATTTAGCTATCCTGCTACTGGGTCAAATTTTGAACTACACTCTCTACTTGCTGAAAAAAGTGCTGAAATCTCTATTGAACATAATGACTTCAGTAACTTTATACACTTTAGTTCTGTAGAAGAAAGAATCAGAAATTTTAAATATAAATTTCAACTATTAGAATCTTATCAAGATTCACTAGACACTCTTAACTCCAGCTCCTATACAGCTTTAGGAATTTCAGGAAGCAAATCTCATTACCGAAATCTTATTACAGGAAGTATTAATAACTTTGATCACTACGATAGGTTTCTGTTTTTCGAAAGTGGATCAAACTCCTGGCCTAAATCTAGCACCAAAAAACCCCACGTAAACACCCCCAGCACATCATCAGCTGCAACCTCTTGGTTTAACTCCCAGATAGTTAGTGCATCTAATTACGATACATCTAATTTTGATATTTTAATTAATACCATTCCATCATTTATAAGGGAAGATTCAAACAATGAACAGTACCTTATGTTCATCCATATGATTGGACAACATTTTGACAATTTATGGGTATACTTTAAAGCAGTATCTGATAAATTTGATGCTGATAATAGAATGAATTTTGGAATTTCAAAAGATATAGTTAGAGAAGCTATAGAATCTTTTGGAGTAAATCTTTACAATTCAAATCAAAATTTAGACAATCTATTCTCTTCTTTTATAGGGGAAACTTATAATACTGGAAGCGAATTAATTAACTCTATATCTGTTGCTACATCTGCTTCTTTTAATAGTGGATCCACCGATCAAGAGTTTTTACAACCAGTAGGTAAAGATTCTTATCAAAAAGAAATATATAAGAGAATATACCACAATCTACCGTACCTCCTTAAAACTAAAGGTACTGAAAGAGGAGTAAGAGCATTAATAAACTGTTTTGGCCTACCTTTTGACATTTTAAAAATAAAAACTTTCGGCGGAAATACAATAGATTCCCCTAAGTTTTTTGGCCCGGAACATTATGTTTCTTCTAGTATATCTAAAAGTATTGATACTTCTATCACTACCTCTCAAGAACCTAGCGGATCTACTAGATTCCATATGAACCCAGGAGGTAAAATAAGATTAGACAACACTGGTAGTATAGCTACCGGTAGTACATTATCTAGATATACCTCAATAGTAAACTACCCTAAAAAGTATACCGACGACCTTCACTTTGTTGAAGTAGGTTTTAATATATCTGACGCCACTAACAAGTTTATAGATCTTAAAATATCAGGAAGTTTTGATATAGATGATTATATCGGAGATCCAAGACTTTCTGACCAAAGTAAATATTCAAGATTAAATAATATAGGAAAATTTTTAACTAATCAACCTTATACTTGGGATGATATATTTATTAAATGGGAAGACGCAGACTGGGATTGGGATGCTGCTCTTGAGTATTCAAGATCTCCAAATGCTTTTATAAGACTTTTAAAGTTTTTCGATAGTTCGTTATTTAGAATAATAAAAGACTTTATTCCTGTAAGAGCGAAAGCATCAACTGGCGCAATTATAGAGTCTCATAAACTAAACAGGAGTAAAATTAAACAAGTGTCAGGGTCATTAATAGACACTATTTACTCAGGCTCCAAAAGCGTTATTACTATTACTGGCTCTCAAGGAGGTTCTTTTGAAAACTCCTCTAGCTTTGGATATACTACAAATTATAACCAAACTATATCCACCCCTATTGGGCCTGTACCAAGAAACGTAACAGATGAATCACCTCAGCTAACAGGTGAATTTAGTGGCTCTTTACTTATATCTACTGACGGTGAAGTCGGGAAACTTAACCCCTTTATAAACCTTCTACAGCCCAACCTTATATTTGACCTTAATCTATATAATTTATCTCTACCTATCCCACCTGCATGTATAATCCAAATTTCATCTTCCTATATAGGAGAGTACTACCAAGTATTTTCTACAGGAAGCATCGGTGATGCAATATCAGGATCAGTACAACTTACATACCCTACCACTGGAATAGCATCAGAGGGTAGTATTACCTTTACACAAACCTTTGATGTATACGAATTCTTCTCTGTAGAAGCTGATGAGAGTTATGTAAATACATTCTTAGGATGGTACACTCAGTTCCCAACAGGAAGCGGTGAAACTAATTTAATTTCAACTTCATCAATATTGAATATTTATTATACAGACGAGGATACTTACGGTAACAAATTTTATGCAGTATTTGATTAACTATGACGTTACAAGAATTTATAGAAACAGATCCAACTAATAACGGCCCTACTGCTGCAAACTTAATTTACAGTAGTAGTATCTCAGGTAGTGACTCTATACCAATTCCTCCATTTAGTGTGGAAGGACTTACTATACCAGATACCCTAGGAAGTACAAATTTAGCTCCTACACTAAAAGAAGTAAATGAAATACACTTCGGTTACACATCTGGCTCAATTACAGCTAAAATCACAGGAAGGCAGAAACGATCTGGTTATTTTTACTTTACCTTCACTCCTATAGTTGTAAATGACTTACCAACACTTAACTCTTTAGGGATAGGAAATTACAATGACTCAGAATTTGTATTCGTTCCTTTTACTACCCTTGCTTTTAATAACAGTGATTATAACCCACTAGTAAACAACAGTGAAGGAAGTAAGAAGAATAGCGTAGTAGGAATTGTTGACAGAAATGCCAGTCAAGAAATCCCTACCAATATTCAGTCAATTATCTCCCAATCAGTTACTTTAGCAGAAATACAAGATTGTAATTACACTAAAACAGGTATAATCAATAGTAAGTATAATGGATCTAAATCTACCGCTGCTGGTCCTATAGGGAGACAATATAACAAGCAGCTTCTTACCATACAAGTAGTGGCAGGAACAATAGAAGGCAATGAACCGGCACTGTCGTTTAAAGAATTTCAAGGTAGTGTGCATTCTTCTGACGCTAGTACGACAGCAATAAAAGACATATTACAAGCAGATAGAGATGTAGTCACTATATATTTTAACTCAGTAATATCAGGCTCCCACCCAAATAAACTTTTTCCGAGTTTCCCTTCATCTGGTAGTTTTCTATTTACCGACCAAGAAAACAAGCTGGTTCGAGGAGTTAATAACAAAATCTATTCTATTGATACAGACATAGTATTTACAACTAATCAATTAGGAGGAATAATATTAGTTGAATAAAATACTAAATTAACATATATTTATATAAAACACAATAAAACAAAATGGGATACTTAGATAATTCGATCGTGACAGTAGATGCGATCTTAACAAAAAAAGGAAGAGAGCTGCTAGCTAGAGGTGACGGTTCTTTTAAGATCACTCAATTTGCATTATCCGATGATGAAATTGACTACACTCTATACAATCCAACACATCCCTCAGGTTCTGCTCTTTACGGAGAGGCAATTGAAAACTTGCCGCTTTTGGAAGCATTCCCTGATGAGACACAGATAATGAAATACAAGTTAACTACCTTACCAAGAGGTACCTCTAAATTACCTGTTTTGGATTTAGGTATCTCCTCAATCTCCCTCAAACAAGGAGCTTCAGTAGCCATCACTCCTCAAACTCTAAATTACTTAGGAGCAACTACTATCTTTGAAACAGATGGATACACCGCAACAATAGCTGATGTAAGAACCCTCAACTCGTTTAATGGAGTAGGGGTAAATACAGATGAAGCAACCAGGTTAAACACCTCAACTACTATAGGTACAAACGTATCTAAGACAGTAATAGGAACCTCTATAAACCTTACCGCAACAGCAATAAATACTTTATTTGGTACCCGTACACAGCTACAGACCACCATTACAGTAATAGGAAGAGGCTCAGGAGCTAGGCTAACCATACCTGTAACAATAACAAAAACTAATTAACCATGTCGTATAAAAGATTCGATACAGAAGACGTAGTAGTAAGTGCTGAATCAGTAACAGCTCCAGTATGGTCTTCCGACGCTGTAACTCTAACTAACTTCTTTACCTCATCAACTCAAATTGGAGGAACTTCAGCAGACTATTATTATGACGTATACCAAACATCATCAACTTTAAGTACTGCAAGAGTCCAATTTAGTATAGCTTATGCAGATAAGCAAGGAAGTGGTTCACTTTACTACAACGATAACGTAGCCGGTAAATCTCCCTCATCTACTATTTACGGTCAATATAGAAACTTAGCACTTGGGGATGAAGAAGCAAACTTTACATTTGGTTCAATTACCTCTGAACATTTTTATGTTATTGCAATAGATAGAGCAAGGTATAAAGAAAAACTACTACCCGGTACTCTAGATCTTAAGCTACACGTTTCTGCTAGCGGTGCTGAAATCTCTCTTACCGACAATAGTCAAGTAGTAAGTACAACCACCTTTAATGATGCAGGTAGAGTATATGAATTAGTCTCAGGGTCTACCGGAACTGTTTATACTGGATTACAAACTAACGGTTATAGTGTAAATTCAGGATCATACGGTAAACTATTACCGGATATTGGAATACTACTCTTAAATGGTAATGCACTTGATGCACCCGCTATATCTGGAGGACTAGCTCTTAACACAACTAGAACTGCGAATACTGCAGGAGTTAATTTATCAAAGTTTTATGACCTCTTAACATTGAGCGGAAGCTTTAGAATTCAATCAGAAGAAACTATATCCTCCAACTTTATTTTTGTTAGAGCAAGAAACAGTGAATTTAACTACTCAACCAACCCTTCAATAATAACCGGGTCAGGTGAATTAAGGCATAATATAATGATTAACTCACCGCAATCCTATATTACTGCTGTTGGACTTTATAATGATAACAACGACTTATTAGGAGTAGCTAAATTATCAAGACCTTTACTTAAAGATTTTACTAAAGAGTCTTTAGTTAGAATTAAGTTAGATTACTAATGAATGAGTGCATACAAGCAATTAACTCGACAAGATTTTTATGTAAGCGACTACTTAGCTAAAAAGAGTTGGTTTGCCTCCGGCAGCCATTTAGCTGACTATAAAGTAGAAACACTAAGAGGATTTTCAGGCTCAACTCCTGGCTACCCTTACCCTAACGACCTTAGAAATAATAGATATCAGAAATTAGTTTTTGATAGTATAACTCATAACTTTTATAAAATTGCATCTGGTTCTATCTCAGGTAGTACTATATATACAGGGTCTTACGATATAGATTTTCAAACTACTTTAGATTTATCTGGATCAAGAATAATAAAAAATGAAGTAGGAGTAATATCAATTCCTAAAGACGTAGCAGGAATAGGTATAAACCCTAACTCATTTAAAGTTGAACCAGTATTCGAAACTCAAGATAAATATGTTGTAGATGGATTTTCGATAGATAGCTACAATGGAGATAATCAATATATAGAGGATATCGAACATTGGTATAATTCTAATCCGGTAGACAGTTTAGACTATATTACAAGTGAAAGCAGCTATGTAGATGAAAGTTCCGAACAGTACCTTGAGGTTTCTTCTGATCAACAAAGATGGGAAGTGATAGACGATGGAGAAGGAAGACTAATAATCTCAGGAGGAGAAGCAAGCTACACCCGGCCTGAGAGACATGTAGGAGATATTATTTATAACAAAGGGTTAGCTATTTTAACAGACCCTGAAGTAGCAAGGTTTTATTCTACTTACTCAAGACATAAGTTATCTTGGAAATCAAAACAACCTATTTATACATATAACGTACACTGCTCTATTAGAGAATCAGAAATGAATCATACGTTTAATCCTTCTGCAATGACGGGATCGGATAATAGAGTTAGAGACAATATAACAGGAAGTGAATTTAGACCTTACATTACAACGGTGGGGCTATACAATGAAGCTAGTGAATTACTAGCAGTTGCAAAAACTAACAGACCAGTACCTAAATCAGAAAATGTAGATATGACGTTTGTAATAAAATTAGACGTATAATGCCAAGTTCAACAGTAACATTTAGAGCAAATAAAGGACAAGCTTTAACTTATTCAGAAATGGATAAGAATTTTGGCTCATTTTTCTATTCCAGCTCCTTATCAGGTAATGGTCAAAATCTCCTATTACACTACACAGGCAGTTCTGAAGTTCCAATTAATTCAGGCTCTCATACTATTAATTTAATAAGAGGACTAACTAATGCAGGTTCTGATAGAAGAGTAGCATTCTTTTCTGGTTCTTCAACTATTGAGACTTCTCAAGGATTCGTAGTAGATACAAGCGGTAGTGTAGGAATAAAAGTAAATGAATCAGGCCTCCCACTATCCTACGCCTTAGATGTCTCAGGAAGTATTAGAGCTTCAGGCACTGTTGTACAGTCCTCTGATGAAAGGTTAAAAGAAAATATTCATATAATAGATAATGCTTCAAGTAAATTAGATTCAATAGATGGAGTTTATTTTAACTGGAAACAAAAAGAAGAAAAAAGAGTAGGTGTACTAGCACAGCAGGTACAAAAAGTTCTTCCAGAAGTTGTTTCTGAAGATAATAAAGGCTACCTTAATGTAGATTACGGTGGGCTTGTTCCACTTTTAATAGAAACAGTAAAAGAGCAGAATAGTAAAATAGAAGATTTAAACAATAGAATTACTCTTTTAGAAAACAAGAATAGCTAAAATGGCAATCATACTTAGAGACAACAAAGGCACTCCTCTAACTCATCAAGAGCTAGACACTAACTTCAGAGAATTCTTTTATTCCGGGAGTGTAAATCATTCTGAAATCAAACTTTTTAGATCTAGATCTTTAAATGCTGCATTTAGTATACCTTTTACTACTCCAAATGGATTAGATAAGTATATTCAAATAAGATCAGGAAGTGACCTCTCAGGTTCTGGAGCAGTATTTACCGGAAGTCAAAACTTTACCTTTGACTATGATAATAACGTTTTTGAAGTTACCGGGTCTACTAATATAAAAGGTAATGTTGATGTAGACGGAGCTTTAACTGCTAAAACCTACATCACTACAACTGTAAGCTCTTCTGTAATATTCGAATCTGGGTCCTCTCAATTTGGTAATAGTCTAGACGATACCCATACTTTCACAGGAAGTGTTAATATAACAGGAAGCACCACGCAAGCCGGTACTATAGATGCTACAGGTGCTACAAGTAAGATTAGGTTTTTATATGATACCACAGCATCTTTACCCAATGCAACAGACTACCACGGCATGTTTGCCCACGTACATGCAGAAGGACATGCGTATTACGCTCACGCTGGACAATGGAGGGCACTAGCCAATTCATCTTCAATATCATTAGAAATTGCTGCATTAACCGGTTCATTTAGTTCATCAGTTTCAACTAGAATAACCGCACAAGAAGCTTTTAGCTCATCTGCGGATACTATCTTTGCATCAAATGCAGATATAAATACCGCTACCGCAAGCCTTAGCTCCTCTATTGCAGTGAGTATTGCTCTTAACACCTTAACAGGTTCTAATCACGAAACTCGTATTGCTCTTAATACCTTAACAGGGTCTAATCACGAAACTCTCATTACTCGCAATACCTTAACAGGTTCTAATCACGAAACTCGCATCGATACACTAGAGGCGATTAACTATATATCAGGATCATCAGCTGGAACTGCTCAAGGCCAGTTTAAACTCAACGGTGTTGATGTAAATGTAAAAGATTTACAGACAACAAGTAATGTTACCTTCGGACAGATTACCGGAAGTTCAGCTTTGATAAATGGTGCTTTATCTGCCACCGGAGACATTACAGCGTTCTTTTCTTCGGATGAGAGATTAAAAGATAATATTACTCCTATAGAAGGAGCATTAGATAAAATAAATCAAATAGGAGGATATGGATTTGATTGGAATGACAAATCTGAGCACACCGGACACGACATCGGAGTTATTGCACAGGAGATCGAAAAAGTTCTGCCAGAATTAGTAGTTGATAGAGATACCGGTTACAAAGCAGTTCGTTACGATAAAATAGTCGCGTTATTAATAAATGCTATTAAAGAGCAGCAGTTACAGATAAATGAGCTTAAGTCGAGGCTCTAGCGGCACAAACTAACATATATGGAAATGACGAACCCTACCTGGATATACCAAGGTAGATACTTCAACGATATATCAGACTTCCCAGAAGGCACTTACGGATTCATTTATGAGGTTTTTCACAAACCCTCAGGTCTTAA
>MEHZ011087912.1_pt1 | contig 21146 bp, 18 predicted proteins | sample 897221 | NCBI WGS metagenome assembly MEHZ01 (sample SAMN05514161, study PRJNA337945) | marine metagenome | isolation source: marine surface water | place: Arctic Ocean | collected 2007-12-13
GGGTTAAACCGTATAGCACTTAAGGTAGAGAGAGAAAGTATAAACTGGATCAGCAGAAAATCCGAGAAGGAGAATGAGGAGTACGAAATCCGTATCAGATACCGTCAAAACCTCCAAAAAGGACAATTAATACAAAGGGGCCATTCAGTATATGTGTTATTTGAAGTCAAGCAAAAAGGAGTGAGTCCTGGACAATTTGTCGCTTGGTATAAAAAGGGTGTTTTGGTTGGATCAGGTGTTATTGAATCCTAATTCATATTTATAGAGAACAGCAGGGCGTCATTCTCTACGGTGGAACGATTCTTTAAAGTATCCATAAGTGTCGCCACTTCGTGAATATCAATTGTACTATCTATTCCTAACTCTCTGTGCTTAGACAATTTCATTTTTGCCTTTTTCACTTTATTTGTTCTCAAAGTTTGTACGTTACTCTTCATGTCGATAGGTTTTGTGAATACTTTAACGCAAATACTGTTCCAAGGTTTCAAATCAAAAAAAATCTGTAAAATTATAATCTAGGATGAATGAATCAACAAAAGCCATAATACTTATCTTTGAACATGAAATTTTTAATGCCATTGTTCTTCCTATTCCTAATTTTAGCTTGTCATAACCAAGCTGAAAAGAAACAGAAAGAAGCGGAAAACAGCTTTGATTTCGATAAGAATAAAAATGAAACGACTGATCATGGATTCTTACTCGATAGCTCTGCCTATTACGTGGATTCAATAATACGCCAATTCATTCAATCGTCTTTAGGAACCAGTAAAAAAGAGAAATATACGTACACGGTTCATAAGGCAATGCTGAATAAAGACAAAGCTGTAGATGCAATTATTGCGATTAACAGGTTAGATTTTGCTCAACAAAAGGCCAAAGAGACTGGGGCTGAAACTCAAGCAGAAAAAATGGCCTACATGGGGCCATTCAATGCTTTCATTTTTTATGATGGCAGAAGCAATACCTTTTCACCTCCAACAATTGTTCCTTCCTCGCCACTACTCCCCCTAGATATACACTTTGAACATATCTCTTCAAACCAGCATAAAGATGCCGTGATTGATTTTAGAATTAGAAATTCAAGCTATAAGGAAGTTTATTTCCTCTTCAACAATAGACCCAAAAAGGTGTTCCAATGGAAAAACTTTGATGGTTTAGGAAGTGATTCAGAAGAGGCCTATGAATTCAGGTTTAAACTGGCCCAAAGAAGTAATGTTAAAGACATTGTCGTTTACCAAGCTAACTTAGGGACTCATCCTAATAAAATTGATGCATTCACCTACAAGCCCGAAATAAAGACGAGCAACGACGTCATTAAACGTTTTTTCTATGTCGAAAAAGAAGGAAAATATTTCTCTGCTAAAAGCGGCCTCTAACTGTAAATATAAAATTCCTGCCAGGCGCCGAAATGTTTGAGGCAAAGCTTCTGTAATTTCGATCTAGAATGTTTTCACATGCCAATTGAATTGAAATGTTTTTTGAAAATGAATAGTTAAGCCGACTGTTTAAAGTATACCAACTAGGCATTCCCTGTCCCGCTATGGCAAATGCATAATTATCCTCTCCCACTAGATTATAATCTTCATACCGTTTCCAAGCGGAATAATTAACGAAACACTCTAAAACTATTTTTTTCTTTTGATACTTAATACTGCACTTGCCAAAAACAGGCGGTATATGATCTAAGGGGTATGGAACTGAATCTGTCAATATCCGACCATAAGTATAATTAAAAGTACCCTCAATACGTATGGATCGTCCGATAGTCGCATTTAGAACACCTTCAACGCCTAACACAAAAGCATTACTCGTATTCGTTGTCGTTACAACGGTGCTATAAGTACCTTCATATAGTACAGAGTCCACCCCGTTAATTGTCGTATTTTGTATCGTTAAAGCATTACTTAGAAATGTACTGTATAGATTTGTAGCCAGATTTATTTTTCTGAAAAGAACTATTTCAGAACCAAGCTCTAGGTTATATGAGTATTCGGGTTTTAAATCAGGGTTAGGTACAATCACCTTACCAGGTATAGATTCAAATACCTTGGATACATCGTCAATATTTGGCGCCCTAAATCCAGTTGCGCCTGATAGAGTATAACGGATTGATTTCGTAGGCATATAAATAACACCAATATTACCATTCAAAGATGAATTTCGCTGTTCAATGGAGCTAAAAGGAAATGGAAAAAATGTTTTATCTACGAACTCAGCATTTAGCTGAACATGTGAGCCCCTGAGTCCACCACTTAAGATTGTTTTGTCATTAACCTCCCAATTATCCGTTAAGTACAGGGCAAAAGATGACATATCGGACCCACCATCTGGATACCTTGTATCAAGGGTTGAAACCTGCATGCTATTAATATCAGTAGAAAATGCGCTAGATTCTACAAGGTTATAAAACAAGTCTAGACCATACCTCAATTCGTGTTTTCTTATTTTCTTTGAAAAGTCAAAGTTTAAAGTAAAAATATCCAAGGCCTCCTCCCTACTCATCAATTGCTCTTCTTGGTATCTTCTCACCATTCTACTCTCTTCAATAGCCTGATAAGCCAAGGTCAGTTCAGAAGCATCAAACAACCTATTTTTCTTACTCAATGACAAGGTATAGGCACTTAAAAACCTAAATTGTGGGCCATAATACCATTCAGCATATTTTGCAATGCCATTCTCACTTTGAGACAAGCGGTCATATCTGTCTACATTTCCGGAATTTGAAAGCTGAAGATTTAGCTTGTGCGTAACAAATTCATTGGGTTTAAAAGTGAATTTCTGAAGTAGATCGAATTGGGCGTAACCTGATCCCACCTGAAGATTTGGGTCTGAATTATTCAACATGGTATCCACACCATTGATTCGAGACGCATACCAGTTTCTCTCGCCAAAACCTTCTGTGAAATCAGTTCTATTAGCACCTTGTCTCAAATCACCGAAATTTGAATACGTAAATGAGCTCAAAGACCCGAATTTCCGATTAGCAACAGATATATTTACATTACTTGAATAACCATTTGCTGCAGAAAAATATCGGGTATAACCCTCACCGATAATTAGTCCTTTGTCCTTATGACTCAAAGTAGGGTCCTTAGTTTTAAAGCTCATAACACCTCCAATAGCATCAGATCCGTACATCACAGAGCCCGGCCCAAAGACTACCTCTACCCTGTCCATAATTGCATTGTCTAGCGTGATGACGTTTTGTAGGTGCCCGCCTCTATAGATAGCATTATTCATACGAACACCATCCACTACCATCAATACTTTATTGGTTTCAAAGCCCCTAATAATCGGACTCCCACCACCCAACTGACTTTTCTGAACAAATACATTGCCCGAACTCCCTATCAAATCCGCCATTGAAGATTGATTTTGGTTCTTTATTTCATTGCTGCTAATAATTTTAATCTTTTGGATAACATCACGCTTTTTTTCACCCATTCTAGTTGCAGAAACCACCATCTCATCGAGCGTATTCGCATTAGACTTTAGATATAGGACAAAATCAAGACTTAAAAGAGAATCATACGAGATCGTATTTAAAATATAATTCTCATGGTAAAAGGAAATTCTCCAAGACGAATCAGCTAATTTGAATATATCAGTTTGAACCTTTCCTTTTTTATTGGTAAAATGCTGTTCAACTTGAATATATTCAGCAATTGTTCCCGCTAAAGATTGAACACCTTCGGCTTTCTTCCAACCTTGGCCATCAGAGACAACGTTCTTTCCATAAATAACTATATTGACATCATGTATTGGGAAAATAGAAAGATGATCATAGACCTGGATTTTTTGCTGGGTAAATACCCCTTCAGATAAGAAACAAGTAAAACCTAAAAGAAAAACCGATAGAAATCCTCTAATCACTTTGCAAATTTATTAATTTTAAAAGGTCTACAACAAATTATGAGCCATAGTTTTAAAGCTTCGAAAACTTACCGTTATTTCTCTATTCCTGCCAAGAGAAAACCAAAAAGTTTATTGGTTACTCTTCATGGATATGGTCAGTTGGCCGAGTTTTTTTTAAAGAAATTTAAAGATTGCCCTGAGGATTATACCATTCTTGCCCCTGAAGGGCCACATAGGTTTTATATAAATGGTTATTCTGGTAGGGTTGGTGCTTCATGGATGACAAAGGAAGCTCGAGAGGATGACATTAAAGACAATATAAACTGGCTCAATGAATGGATTTCAGAGCATTTGAAATCAAATCAATATGAACATATAATTCTATTAGGATTTTCACAAGGCGGTGCTACTGCAGCGCGCTGGTATTATGATGGGACAAAATTGTTCACTCACTTTATACTTTGGGCTTCTGTTTTTCCTCCTGATATTGAAAAACCAAAGGAGAAAACAAAAAAGAACCGTTATTTCGTAGTAGGCGAAAAAGATGAATTCTTAAAAGATGACTTGCTAGATCAAGAAATCAAAAACTATAAGCAATTAGGATATTACACAGTCTTATTTGAAGGAAACCATGATATACATGTAGAGACTTTAAATGACTTATTAAGCAAGCTCTAGTTCCTATTTTTCAGATTTAGCAACAATTGCGGCCACGGTCGCATCACTGGTAACATTAATAACCGTTCTACACATATCCAAAATACGATCTATTGGATAAATAATGACAATCCACATAGGGTTTAGACCCACTGAATTCAAAACAAACATGAGCATAATAAGGCCTGCACTAGGAACTGCAGCCGACCCTATTGAAGCCAGCGTTGTTGTGGCAACAATCCCTAACTGCTGCGTAATACTTAAATCAACGCCATGGAATTGCGCTAGGAAAATAACGGCAACAGCCTGGTATAAAGATGTACCATCCATATTTACAGTTGCTCCTATAGGCAATACAAAATCGCTTACTTTTTTAGGGACTTTCAAACCTTCTTGGACGCATCTTATGGTTACTGGTAAAGTAGCAGCACTTGAACTCGTTGAAAAAGCCAAAAACTGAGCTGGACTCATTTTATTATAAAATTCTCTATAACCAAATTTAACACCAAACAGACGTTGTAATAGTGGGTAAAACGCAAATAAGAGCAATGCCAAACCAAGAACAACGACTAAGGCATATAATCCTAAAGACTGGAATAAGGTAAACAATTCTGAAGGTGAATCTGCGATTTTCGCAAGTACCCCAGCCATCAAACAAAAAACAAAAAATGGAGACAGTGCCATAATCATATTTACCATTTTGATAAAAACATCACCCATTGCATTAAAAAATAGATGCACTTGTTTTGACCCTTCAGACTGCATTAAGGACAATGCTATCCCAAAGAATAAAGCAAAGAAAATCACTTGAAGCATAAGTTTACTACTCGAAAATGCTGCAATTAAGTTTTCTGGAACCATATCGACTAGTGGTTGCAATGGCCCCGTTTTTCTTTTCCCCGCTGATTCACTTTTAGACATCATCTTTTGATAATCGGAACTACTTCTTTCTTCATCCAAAGACGCAGTAATCTTTTTCACGATTTCCGGATCAGCATTTATCAATAAATTTTTACCATCCATGACTTCTATACCCTCTGATTCTGCCCAAATTTCATAGCGCAACCTGTTGGTATCTTCCAATGTGTTCTTTCCTGGCTCAAAAAGGTTGACTAATGTCAAGCCTAAAGTAACTGAAGCAATCGTGGTTAAGAGATAAAGCCCTAAAGTTTTAGCCCCTATCCTACCCAATTGTCTTACGTCCCCCAAACCAGCTACACCTCCGACAATAGAAAATAAAACGAGCGGAATAGCAATGAATTTTAGACAATTGATGAATATAATTCCAAATGGATCAATCCAATTAACCGTAAACTCATTAAGCCCAACTGCTCCTGAAAACAAAGCCCAAAGAACCCCTAAAAACATACCAATGAGAATCTTCCAATGCAGCGCAAGTTTTTTCATAAATTTCTTTTTCATAAAAGTACAATTAAACACGAACTTGATTTCATAGCGAAAGACGTAGTTTCGTATATTTGATATCAAATTCAACGTATGGCAATTTCTCCTAAAGAATTCGAGTTTAATTATAATGAAGACAAGATGCGTCTCAAAATCAGAGCTCTTGAACAGGCATTTGAAAAAGTTTCTGTTGGCGGCGGAAAGAAAAAAATTGATAAACTACACAAAGCAGGAAAGCTTACCGCTCGAGAACGTATTGATCTACTCGTAGATAAAAATTCCGAAAAACAAGAGATCGCTGCATTTGCTGGACATGGCATGTATGAGGAATATGGAGGCTGTCCATCTGGTGGCGTTGTGGTGGTTATAGGAATGGTCAGTGGTAGACGGTGTGTCATCGTAGCCAATGACGCTACAGTTAAGGCTGGAGCATGGTTCCCAATAACAGGCAAGAAAAATCTTAGAGCCCAAGAGATTGCGATGGATAACCACATTCCAATAATTTATCTTGTCGATAGTGCTGGTGTTTTCTTACCTATGCAGGAGGAAATCTTCGCAGACAAAGAACACTTCGGAAGGATTTTTAGAAACAATGCTAAAATGAGTGCGCAAGGAATCATTCAAATCTCTGCAGTTATGGGTAGTTGTGTAGCGGGAGGTGCTTATCTCCCGATAATGTCTGATGAATCAATTATTGTAAATAAAACCGGAACCATATTTTTAGCTGGATCTTATTTGGTCAAAGCAGCTATTGGAGAAAAAATAGACAATGAAACCCTAGGCGGAGCAACAACTCATACTGAAATATCGGGTGTTTGTGATTACAAGGTAGAGAGTGATAAAGAATGTTTAGCCACCATCAGAGAGCTTATGAACAAAATTGGTACTGCTGAAAAAGCAGGATTTGACCGCGTTGAAGCTATAGAGCCTAAAACTCCGATCAAGGACGTTTATGGAATTCTACCTGCTGAGAGGTCCAAGCCCTATAAAAGTAAAACACTATTAAACTGTTTAGTAGATGATTCTACGCTTCTCGAATACAAAGCCGGTTTCGGTAAGACAATCATCACTGCCTACGCCAGAATTGATGGCTGGAGCGTTGGTGTTGTAATGAATAATCGGGAATTGGTTAAAAACGCAAAAGGTGAAATGCAATTTGGTGGTGTAATCTACTCCGATGCCGCGGATAAAGCAGCTCGTTTCATAATGAATTGCAATCAAAAGAATATACCCTTGGTTTTTATACATGATGTAACCGGTTTTATGGTGGGCTCAAAAAGTGAGCATCAAGGGATTATCAAGGATGGAGCTAAAATGGTCAATGCTATGGCCAATTCAATAGTTCCTAAATTCTCAATTGTGATAGGGAATTCTTATGGAGCTGGAAACTATGCAATGTGCGGAAAGGCATATGACCCTAGATTGATTGTAGGATGGCCCACAGCGGAAATCGCAGTAATGAGCGGCGCTGCAGCAGCGAAAACTTTACTTCAAATAGAGGTATCCTCATTAAAGTCAAAGGGGGAAGAAATTACCCCAGAGAGAGAGAAAGAGCTTTTTGACAAAATAAAAAACAAATACGATGCGCAAATTTCACCGTATTACGCCGCGAGTAGATTGTGGATTGACGCCATTATAGACCCAAAAGAAACAAGAAACGTGATTTCCATTGGAATAGATGTTGCCAACCATAAAAAGTCAACAGAGAAATACAATGTAGGGGTTCTACAAACTTAATTTTCTGATGTCGTTTTACCATTAAAATAATGGGTATAGCCAAAACCTACAATCAAAAAGGAGGAAGCCCTAGTATATTGTGATGGGGCATATCCCGCGTCCCCCTCAAGACCAATTTGTGCTGGCTTAAAACCAAAACCAAAAAATGGGTATCCAATCGTTAACCGATAGGAATTGGCTTCATCTGATGACAATACCAAACCAATATTAGGCTCTATATATGCCGACTGTAGGATATTGAGTCTTATTCCTTGCTCAAATAGAGCATCCGTTTTTATCATCGAATGCATGTATCCCAATTTCAATCCAAAGTCTGTCCCAAATCGTTCACCCCAAAAATTTTCATGACCAACCTTTAAGAAACCACCCAAACAATGCATTCCTCCATAAATTGCAGAAGGTACATTGAATTCATTAACCGCAAAATAAGAATAATGAGCGCCTATACCGAAAGCAACGCCATTAGTCAAAGCATATTGATAGTATGGGGAAACAGAAATCAAACCTTGCATTATTTCTTTAAAAGGTTTATTTACAAAAGCATTAGGCAAACCTATTTCTAAAGTAAATGAATCATCAGACTGAATACCTTGTGCAAAAGAAACGGAGCATAAAAAGCAAAATCCGAAAACTAAATTACTTGAAAAATTATTTCGATGTCTTACCACAAATGAAAAACGATTGCTTAATTTATTTATTGTATTATGCATCTAGTCTCATACCATTCATGGGCTTGAGAATGTCACATAAATAAAATTACTTTTTTAATTGGTTGTAATGAAATTCTTTCGTCAAATTAATATATGATTCTGTATAAGAGTTATCTTCATTACGAATCACAAGACTCTTTTGTTTTGTAGGTCTATTCGTTTTTGACATTGCTAAAATGACCCTGGAGTTCGGTTTAGATAACTTGGCATCGATTCGATACATCTCATTTATATAAAGCTCTAGCCCAGCAATATACTTTGTAACCAATTCGTATAACGAGAAAGGCAAAACAATCCAAAATACACCTTCCAAAACTAACAACTCCTTTACTAATACAAATAACTCAAAGAATTCTTCCTTTGTAGTATGCTTTGACTGTTGGTTCTCCAATTGAATTTCTCCGGAAGTTTCTAAATAAAAAGGTGGGTTAGAAAAAATAAAATCATATTTCTGATCAAACGTGTGTTTAAAATAATCAGCTGGAATTGCATCAAGCCTATTAGACCATTTAGATCTTTGGAAATTATATAGACACTCCTCAAAAGAAGCTTGATGCAATTCAATAGCCTGGATTTTAATTTTCGGATTTTTTTGAGCGACCATCAAAGATAGAACACCATTTCCCGCGCCTAGATCAAGTCCTGTTTTTGAGTGCTTAGATTCAACAATAGAACCTAGAAGCATGCTGTCTGTACCAACTTTAAGAAGAGAATTGTTTTGAGAAACAATGAATTGTTTAAACTTAAAATCACCTCCCAATTAATAAGCCTTTGCAAACAGAACCTTTCCTTTCGAGGGCTTACCAGAATAAACACAAATCCCATCTTCCATTTTTTGATCTAACGGAATGCAACGAATTGTAGCTTGCGTTTCGGCTTTAATTTTATTTTCCGTTTCAGAACTTCCATCCCAATGAGCCGAAACAAACCCACCTTTATTAATTTGCTTTTTAAAGGCAGAATAATCTGAAGCCTCAGTGGTGTTTTCTAATCTAAAATCTTTCGCTTTGTTAAATAAGCCTTCCTGAATTTCACCTAATAAATTTTCAATAAAATCAGCCACCCCCTCAAAATCGACAACCTCTTTTGATTTAATATCTCGTCTTGCCAATTCAACCTTGCCACTCTCAAGGTCTCTTGCCCCCATTGCTAATCGGATGGGCACGCCTTTTGTCTCATATTCTGAAAATTTCCAACCCGGTCTGCGGTTATCATCATCATCATACTTGAAGGATATACCTTTCTCTTTTAATAAAATGCGCAAAGCTTCAAACTTCTCCGAAATCCTTTCTAAATCTTCTGGGCTTTTATAAATTGGAATCGCAACTACCTGAATTGGTGCCAAAAGCGGCGGTAAAACAAGGCCCTCATCATCGGAGTGACACATAATCAATGCCCCCATCAATCTTGTTGAAACCCCCCAGGAGGTTGCCCACACATGCGCTAGCTTACCTTCCTTATCGGCATATTTAACATCAAAAGCTTTAGCGAAATTTTGACCTAAAAAATGAGATGTACCCGCTTGCAAAGCCTTTCCATCTTGCATCAAAGCTTCGATACATAATGTATCCACAGCACCCGCAAAACGCTCTGACTCCGTTTTTCTCCCCTTAACAACAGGCATTGCCATGTAATGCTCGGCGAAATCGGCATAAACCTCTAACATCTTAGATGTCTCTTCTTGAGCCTCCTGAGCCGTTGCATGTGCTGTATGCCCCTCTTGCCATAAAAACTCTGTAGTACGCAAAAAAAGTCTTGTTCTCATCTCCCATCGGACAACATTAGCCCATTGGTTGATGAGTATCGGTAGGTCTCTATATGACTGAATCCAATTTCGGTATGAATTCCAAATAATGGTCTCAGAGGTTGGGCGTACAATAAGCTCTTCCTCTAGTTTTGCATCTGGATCTACAATGAGTCCGCTGCCATCTTCAGCATTTTTAAGTCTGTAATGGGTAACAACTGCACATTCCTTAGCAAAGCCTTCTATATGACTCGCCTCCTTACTTAAATAGGATTTCGGAATAAACAAAGGGAAATAGGCATTAGAATGACCTGTATCCTTAAACTTCTGATCCAAAACCTCCTTCATTTTCTCCCAGATGGCAAAGCCATATGGCTTAATAATCATACATCCGCGCACATCAGAATGTTCTGCTAAATCAGCTCTTTGAACCAATTCATTATACCATTTTGAATAATCTTCCTTTCTTGTTGTATGCTTAGCCGCCATAATAAATATTCTAGAATGCAAATTTAGACAAACGATTCAATAAATCCATCACATTTGACTTTCAGATCCCAATTTTGGATCTTGCTAAAAAAATATCGAGACCTGACTTATGGAATCATTCTATTGTCAACAAGCGCCGCTATATATTGCTGATAGATAGCCTTAATTTTACGTATGGTTTCTTGATCTCCATCATTGACTGAGTCTGTTTCAAGTTCATTCCATATCAGTGGCTTAGCTGTCGGGGACATAGAAACAATATTGTTCTGATAATAGGACATCTTTGGCATCCTCTTTGGATTAAAATAAGAGCTTCCAACGGAGAAGTATTTAGTATCAATATTCAATAAATCTAGAATGGTTGGCATAATATCGATCTGCTGCATCGATTCCTTTTTCGTTATATCGGGTAGCATGCCCCCTGGATGATAGAAAGCAATAGGAATTCTAAATGACCACTCTAGATTCGACCGATCTTTTCTCTTCGTCGGCCCCACATGATCCGCACAAAATACAAATAGGGTATTATCAAACCATTTCTGCTTTTTTACTTTGTTCCAAAAATCACGAAAAGCAAAATCCGCATAGCTTATAGATTTACAAATCAAATCGGGGCCTGCGCGCGTAATGTCTTTAAAATCATCAGGAATGGTGTAAGGATGGTGCGAGGAATAGGTGAAAATTGTAGAGAAAAAAGGAGCAACCATCTTACTCATTTCATCGACAGTCCATGGCAAGAAATGGTGATCGGGAATGCCCCAGGTGCCATCAAAATGGTCCTCATTATTGTATTCCGTACGACCGAGATATTGATCAAAGCCAGACGCTAGTGTAAATGAATCAAACCGCATCGAGCCGTTCGTCGGACCATGAAAAAATGAAGACGAATAACCATGTCTAGCTAAAACACTAGGCAAACTGTTGTATTGATTCATGCTGTAGGAAGATAAAATAAAAGACTCCTTCATCCAAGATGGAATAGATGCGACTATAGCAGGTACAGCATCCATAGACGACTGCCCGTTAGAAACTCCATATTCAAAAAACATACTTTCTGACAAAACAGAATCTAAAAAAGGGGTATAGCTCTCCTCATTATCAGGCCCGACATACATAGAGCCAAAGCTTTCAAATATGATGAGCACAACATTACTTGAATCCCGTAGTATATGCGCAGGTCTGGTTTGCTGCATCGGATTAAAAATCTCATCTGCTTGGGCATCACTGAAAAAGCTTTTCTTTTCAAGGCCAACGTAATTAAAAGTTTTAAGGATCGTAAATGCAGAATTTAAAGCGGCCGGTGCATTTTTAAGTGAGGTATATTTACTCACCTCGATAATATCTACTGGTTTTAATTGAAAACCACCTCGTCCAATGATAATAGACGTAAAAAGCGTAAGAATGAAAAAGATCCAAGAGGTCCTTTTACGGAAATCACATTTGAACTGTTTACATTTTAGGAACCAATAAATGACTAACCCTAAGGAAAAGATAAAAAACAAAATCAACCACCAAAACTCTGATATAAAATCAGGAGCCAAAACCCCTGCCTCATTTTCCGAGACGATAAACTTAAAGTAGTGATAACTAATTCGTTTGCGGGTAAAAGAGAAAAACGCAATATCCCAAGCGTTCAGGAAAAAAATTAAAAAGGTCGCAGGAATAAATAAAACGGATTTCAACCCCTTACGAAATTTCTCAAGTTTAAAAGGGAACGGAACCGTACTGAAAAATAAAAAGGGAAGATAAAAAAAAGCAATGGTGATTAAATCAAACCAAGACCCCACCAAGTAATCTTTATATCCAAATTCAGGGAAAAAAGTTGCGTTTTTAAAGACAAAGACTAAACGATAAAAAAACATGAAAACCCAAACGATTCCTAGTTCTAAAAAAAGAGTGTGGTATAAGTTTTTTGATCTTTTTAGAGCCATCTAGATCAATAATTCATGACTTGGTCTACAGCTTTCGAAAATCTTGTTTGGGGTAAGAAAATAGTTTCTATTGACGCAGCAAAGGGTACAGGGGAGTTTAAAGACCCAACCCGAAGTACGGGAGCGTCCAGAAACTCAAAACAATGCTCGCCTATTAAAGCCGTTAACTCCCCACCTATTCCTCCCGATATACAATCTTCGTGAAGGACAATTGCCCTTCCCGTTTTTCGCACACTTGCATAAATTGTTTCAGTATCTAAAGGCACTAAAGAGCGCAAGTCTATAATCTCGGCCTTAATGCCTGTATGTTTCTCCATTTCTTCTTTGGCCCAATGAACCCCTAGTCCGTAGGTGATAATGGTCAAATCACTTCCCTTAGAAACTAAATTTGCCTTTCCTATCTCTGTGGTATAATAAGCCTCAGGAACCTCCTCCTTCATACTTCTATATAAAAATTTATGCTCAAAGAAAAGAACAGGATTCGGATCTTCTATAGCTGCATTTAACAAACCTTTCGCTTCTGTAGGGTTTGAAGGATAAACTATTTTCAGGCCTGGTGTATGAAAAAACCAAGCTTCATTACTCTGAGAATGGAAAGGTCCAGCTGCAGTACCTGCTCCTGTCGGCATTCGAATAACAACATCTGCATTTTGCCCCCATCTCCAATGTATTTTTGCCAAATTGTTGATGATTTGGTTAAAGCCACAAGTAACAAAGTCAGCAAATTGCATCTCTACCATAGCCTTCATTCCTTTGATGGATAATCCCAATCCCACTCCTACTATAGCCGATTCGCATAAAGGAGTATTTCTCACACGTCCTTTACCAAAAAGATCAACGAGACCTTCTGTCACCTTAAATGCACCGCCGTATTCCGCAATATCTTGCCCCATAAGAACCAGTTCTGGATATTTCTCCATTGATTGTCGAAGTCCTTCTTGAATCGCATCAATAAAACGGATTTCTTTTGTAGGGCCATCCGAAACAATCACCTCTTGCTTAAAAGATGAAAAAACATCGAGCTCCTCCGTACTTTCATCTGAAATAATGGTCGGTTCATTGTGGGCCAATTCAAAAGAGGTTTGAATTGATTCTTTAATTTCATTTCGATACGAATTTTCAATTTCATCCGTAAGAATACCTTCTTCTTTTAGAAACAATTCATAGTTTGTTAGTGGATCCCTTAAAGCCCATTCATCTTGTATTCCTTCTGGATAATATTTGGTTCCCGAAGATTCTTCATGACCTCTAATCCGAAAAGTCATCGCCTCTAAGAGAATCGGTTTTGGTGTATGGCGAATTTCCTCAGAAAGTTCTCGAACTGTTCGAATGACATCTAAAACATTATTTCCATCAACCTGAACGGCCTTCATTCCATAACCGATGCCTTTGTCTATAAATTGCTTGCATCGAAACTGCTCTTCTGATGGAGTCGATAATCCCCAGCTATTATTCTCTACACAGAATATCACTGGAAGGTCCCAAACTGCCGCAACATTCAAAGATTCATGAAAATCTCCTTCGGAAGCACCACCATCGCCAGAAAAAACGAGGGTTGCCGATTTCTCTCCCTTTAGCTTATTTGCCAATGCAATTCCATCTGCAATGCCTAACTGCGGACCTAAATGAGAAATCATTCCTATGATTTTATGTTCTTGAGTCCCAAAGTGAAAAGACCTATCCCTGCCTTTTGTATACCCTTTCTTCTTTCCCTGAAATTGAGAAAACAGACGATCTAAAGGCACCTCTCGCGTTGTGAAAACACCTAGATTCCTATGCATTGGAAGAATATACTCATCATCGTTTAAGGCGTAAGTACAACCCACTGAAATTCCTTCTTGTCCCCATCCTGAGAACCATTTAGTAATTTTCCCTTGACGAAGTAGAACGAGCATTTTCTCTTCAATCAGCCGTGGTGTTAACAGATTCTTATATATAGCTAGCAACTCTGGCTTAGAAAAACCATGCGCATCGTAAGAGATGGCTCTTTTCATTTTATAAATGGTATTTAAGGAGACTAAATTAAACCTTCATTCCTTTAATCACTCTTTCTTTACGCTTGCTCTGCTGCAGACGTTTTCTAGAGACTAGAATATATGATGACCTAGCAGACCCTCGCATCATGTCAATTTTATACTTCTTGTTTCCATACATTACAACAGCTCCGCCTGAAGCCCTCCAGTCTGCATTAAAATAATAGCGATCACGATTTTGATTTGACTTAGATTTAAAAGAAATGTATTTATTTTCCCCTAGCTCAAAGCGTATTTGGACTTCATTTTGATCACCAAACCCTTCAAAAATACATTTTGAATTTGCAGGAATAATAATTGATTCACTGTTATTGGTCGAACTGGAAACCAAGACACCAGAATCATCTGTTGTCGTCTCACTCGATGCTTCAATAACCTGTTTTAATATAATCGTTGCCGATGTAAAGAATTGAACTTTCCGCATTTTCACTTCAGAATCCAAACCAAACTCTGTTTTTACGTCATTTGTGAAAGGAACTTTAACGGCACAAGAAAACAACACTGAAGCAATAGCTATTAATCCTAATAAATTTTTCATACTTTTTTTTTTAACAAATTTAATTTTTTTTAAGTGAAGAAAACATCAAGCGGATATAATTATCTTTAATTTTTTAAAACTGATGACAAGAATAACTTTTTACTTCATATTGCTTCTAGCACTGCCATCCTGCTCAAATGATGAATCGACAAGAACACTTTCGTATTCAGAAATCGGTGCTTCAGAAAAAGAAAATTCAAAAACCGAGCCAAAACTAGATGCTAAAAATGACACCATTCAAATAAAGTTCGATCCAACTATTTTCGAATTATGCGGCGGATTCAAAGTTGACACGATGGAGTATATAGAAGTAAATGAGGTTTTGGACAGAGGGAAATATGATACGAGGGAGAAACTTAATCTTCAGGGAAACCAAGACCAGGTAAGTTTCAAAGAGTATACTTTTTTAGACTCCATAGCCCGGAAAAATTCATTTTATAATCTACTGGATTGTTTTGACAAGACATGCGAAAGTATTGAACTGCTTGACACCGCTTTTATATCCACCAAGTATCATTTGTTGTTTGTTTCGGATTATTCAATTCATTGGATTTCTTCAGATAAGAATCAAGATATTAAAATCTGGAGTGAATACCTAAAGAGAACTTGCCCGCAAGACCGATATCACTATATTTTTGAACAATTAAAAAACAAATGCGTCAGATGGCTGGAATACAACGAGAACGCAATGAATCCAATATAAAGACACCATGATTAAAATTTTAAATAGAGGTTATATAAGTGTTACTCCGAAAACACCATTTTGGAAAGAAGTAGAAAAGGTCAATCAATCGCAGATCATCAACTACAAAAATTCAGAAGCAACAATATACCTAATTGAAGAGGACTTCTGGGACGATGAAGTTATTTTAAAAAAGCACTTCAAGAATATTATTTTAAGTGAGAAAAGACAAGTCGATACGACAGGTGAATTAAAGTTAGCGCAAATTTCCTTTGAAAATATTCGGGATTATTTCGATATAAGCTTAGGGAATTTAGTCATCGATTATGAGGACAAGCCACTTCAAATCACGAAAGACGATTTATCAGATTAGTATTATAATACTGGGCATCATAGGAGACCTCCTCACCTACCCAATTTGGAAGGATTATTTTCTCATCTTCGGATTCCAACTCAATTTCTGCTAAAATCAGACCCTCTAGTTCATTTTTAAACACATCTACCTCCCACACCTTTCCCTCGAATAGAATTTCATATCTCCTTTTCTTAAGTACTTTAAGGGACAAGGATAATATCATTTCCTCCCCCTCTATCTTGGGGATTTCATACTCATATTCAGCACGAGAGATCCCTTTTGTTGGCCCTTTAATAGTTAAAAAAGCCCTGTCATCGTTAATTCTAATTCTAACGCTTTTCTCTATAGAATTCAGTACATATCCCTGAGTGATCTCAGCGTATCCATTTTTAACTTGCTTATCCCATAGCGTTTCAACAATAAGAAATTTTCTTTCTATCTCAAGCATATTCAATATTTCATAGGCACTTTGTTTTTTGATAGCACCTAATCTAAACTACTTATTTTTATGCTTTAAGATAGAATTATTTCGAGTAATCTCATTTTCATACCGATTGGTTAAAGAACTTGTTATTTTTGTACTATGCTCCGCTTCAGATCACGCACGCCAAGATGGGTAATTGTAATTTTAGACTTACTCATTAATCTATTCGCACTATTCTTTGCCTATATTATACGTTTTGATCTTGATTCACAGTCTGAACTGATCAAGGAAGAGTGGATCCTATTGCGAGATTATCTATGGATCTTCATTGTTGTGAAGCTTTTGGTTTTTAATGTTTTTAAAATTCATAAAGGACTAGTAAGGTATACTTCTACGCAAGACCTTAATCGCATTTTTATTGCCGTATCTACATGTACTTTAATCTTTGCCGGTTTCGGTCTGATTCGATACAATTTTATTGATGAACACTATTTCGTACCAACTTCTGTACTTATCGTTGAGTTTCTTGCGAGCTTCTCTTTTACGATTGGTAGTCGTTTTATAGTGAAACTCATTTATCTAGAATCTAAAAAAAACAAGCAGGACATTGAGCGCATTGTTATATATGGCGCCGGTGTTTCAGGTATAATAACGAAGAGAACCGTTGAGAACGACACTAAAAGTGCAATTCAAATCATTGGATTTATCGATGACAACCCTAAACTGTGGGGGACAAGAATTGAAGGGAAAACAGTTTTTAATCCAGCCCAATTAAAATCAATTCATACTAAAAACTCAATAGATACTATTATTATAGCGATTCAAAAACCAAACGCATTAAGACGCAAAGCGCTACTAGATGAGTGCATTGAACTAAAAATTAAAGTTCAAAAGGTACCAAATCCCAAAAGTTGGATCAATGGTGAGTTTACATCAAAACAATTTGTTAAAGCAAAAATAGAAGACCTCTTAGGCCGTGAAGAAATCAAATTAAACATCTCAAAAATAAATCAGAACCTGACTGGCAAAAAAATACTGATCACTGGCGCAGCAGGTAGCATAGGGAGCGGACTCGTTAAACAAATTGTAAAATTTAAACCAGCGCTTCTCATTTTATTCGATCAAGCCGAATCTGGCCTTTATGATTTGCAATGGGAAATACTAGAAGGGGCACCTCAAGTGAAGTTTGAAATTGTTATCGGAGATGTGACTCACAAAAAAAGAGTTGAAAATTTGATACGAAGTTATACTCCTGAGATTGTATTCCACGCGGCGGCATATAAACATGTGCCTTTAATGGAGTTAAACCCTTCTGAAGCCGTCAAAACCAACATCTTAGGCTCTAAAATACTAATAGACACTTGTGACTCTTTTAAAGTTGAAAAGTTCATATTTATTTCAACAGATAAAGCGGTGAATCCTACAAACGTGATGGGTGCTACAAAACGAGTAGCCGAAATATATGCGCAACATAAGAATTCGATTAGTACCACTCAGTTTATCACAACACGATTCGGAAATGTTCTGGGTTCCAATGGGTCTGTAATCCCCTTATTCCAAAAACAAATTGAAAATGGAGGCCCTATAACCATAACAGATGAAAGAATAACCAGGTTTTTCATGTCCATACCTGAAGCTTGCCAACTCGTACTCGAGGCAAGTGTAATAGGAAATGGCGGTGAAATCTATGTATTTGACATGGGTGACTCCGTTAAAATCATTGATCTAGCAAGAAAAATGATTTCTCTAAGCGGTATGACTGTTGACAAGGACATCCAAATTAAAGTCACCGGATTAAGACCTGGAGAGAAACTTTATGAAGAACTTTTAGCCAATGAGGAGAACACCCTGCCGACACATCACGATAAAATATTAATTGCGAAGACAAATGTGAAGAAAGAGATTGATCAAAAAATCAATTCTCTTATTGGACTTATTGATGGACAAAAAAATGATGAACTCGTTAGGATCATTAAAGAGATTGTACCAGAATATCGGAGCCAAAATTCGACTTTTGAAAAATTAGATAAAAAATGATTGAACCCGCCCTTATTCAAATACGATTCTCAGACATTGATCTAATGGGGCATGTAAACAATGCGGTTTACTTGAGCTACCTTGAATATACTAGAGTGCATTATTTCAATCAAATGCTCGATGAAAATTGGGATTGGGAAACGAACGGCATCATACTCGCACACACGGAAATAAGTTATCGAATACCTATCGTTTTAAATGACAAGCCTGAAATTCAAATGAAAATAGGAAGAGTTGGTGATAAAAGCTTTACTTTTCATTATTCGATATTCGTAGATGGAAAGATAATGTCAAACGCCTCCTCTACATTAGTCTGTTATAACACGCTGCTAAAAAGCTCCATAACGATACCTTTATTAATGAGAGAATCATTCATGCAATTAGAGAAATTTCAAACGTGAGCAGACAGGGACAGCGCATAGTAATCATGATATTGATGCTCGTTAGTGGTTTTCAAATGACTTTCACGGCTCAGCAGGTTCCTTGCTACAAAAAAAAGAAAATTTGCAATTACCAGTACCTTACGAACTGTTATGAAAAAGTTGCTTTCGACAGCGTAACGCAGCGGTATTATTCGCGTAAAAACTTCGGGGTGCTTTTTGATGGCTCTTGTGCGACCTGCCACAGAAACGGTGTTCTAGAACAAGAAATCACGATCGTTGAAGGACGTCGAAACGGAATTGACACTTCTTACTACCCTTCGGGTTGTCCATTTTCAAGTCAAAGCTTTCTGTTCGGTAGCCCCCACGGAAAAAGCACTACTTATTATGACAGCACTTTTAGAAAAAAAAGTGAAATAGAACATTATATGGGAAAGCTAAATGGGGCCTACATATCCTATGATAAAAATGGTGACACCTTGAAATATCAGGAGTTTCAAGACAACCTACCCAATGGATTGAAAAAGCAATACTTTTCAGATTCGAGAATCAAAAAAATCAATCATTACCAAATGGGGTTGATGCATGGATTCCAAATTATTTATGACGAAGAAGGAAATGAGCTTTTCAACATACATTATAATGAAGGGAAAAAAGACAATAAATGGACCTATTATTTCGATAATAAAAAAATAGCTCGTGTAGAAGAATGGAGCAAAGGATTAAAAAATGGAGCATTTATAACTTATAATGATCGTGAAGAGGTCATGAGCGAGCAATATTTTAAAAAAGATGTACCGATTGGAATTCACAAAGAATATTATGCCGACGGTAAAGAGAAAAACGTGAGAATTTATTGCAAAAAGGGAGAACTTGAAGAAGAATACGTCTTCGATAACTTCGGTGTTAAAGAAGTAATTAAAGAGAAAGAGCTGAAAAAGAAAAAGAAACCCAAGAAAACCGACGGAAGCCTAATGAATTAGACAATTCCTAAAAGCATTCCTGTCCCCATAACAAATAAGAACACGGCTACTAAAACCCTCACATTCTGAATTTTCCTTTTTGTAAAGATCTTTTTTCCGAAATACGATCCTAAAAATGCAAATAAACAAGCAAGCGATATTGTTAACCAATTACTAGATAAGTCACCATTTTCAGAAGTGAAATAAATAGGAATACGCACTGCATCGATGAGTAAAGAAAGACATACAGATGTTGAAATAAACACCTCTGCTTTTAAATTTGATTTCGCCAGGAAAGCGGCACGCAAAGCACCTTGATGCCCCGAAAGACCACCAAAAAAACCACTTAAAAAACCACCTATAGCAAACTGCCCCTTACCAAAAGAGATTTTCTTTAATAATGGAATCAAATCTAAAACGGCAAACACAATCATTAGCAGACCAACCACAAAGGACAAGAGTTCAACGGTATAAATTGAATCAAAAACTTGAATCTCATAAAAAGAACCATCGCCCCCAATATTTTTTTGAGTGATTGCTCCAATAAAAGCACCAACAACAGCGGTTACACCAAAGGCGATAAGAACCGCCTTGTCTATGAACTTTCTAATCAGAATAAACTTAAGGGCATTATTTAAAATATGAACAATAGCCGTCGCTAATACTGCCATTTCTATCGGCATAAATAAACTAAAAGCAGGTAAAAGCATCGTTCCTAAACCAAAACCTGAAAAAAAGGTCAAAATAGATGCCGAAAAAGAGACGACACATATTAAAATCCATATAAATAATTCTTCCATAAATAGTATTTTAGCAAAAGTAGAATAAATAAAGAATAAATGATAGATTTAAGGAGCGATACCGTAACAAAGCCTAGCAAAGAAATGCTGGAAGAAATGATAATTGCACCGGTTGGAGATGATGTCTTTGGTGAAGACCCCACTGTTAATAAGTTGCAAGATTTTTCAGCGAATATTTTTGGTAAAGAAGCTGCTCTTTTTTGCTCTTCAGGAACACAAACAAATCAGATAGCTATAAACCTTCATGCACAACCCGGAGCAGAGGTAATTACCCATTTTGAAAGTCACGTTTTCAAATATGAAGGTGGTGGGATTGCTAGAAACTCAGGTGCTTCAACAAGAACAGTAGGTGGTTCGCGTGGTAGGATTACAGCATCTGAAATAGAACCCGGGATAAACCCGAGCAAC